>Ga0272440_1002946_pt1 | contig 13002 bp, 7 predicted proteins | sample SSMMMBAug17_FD_192440 | JGI IMG/M metagenome (GOLD analysis project Ga0272440, IMG submission 192440) | Marine sediment archaeal communities from Little Sippewissett salt marsh, Falmouth, MA, United States - SSM-MMB-Aug17 | ecosystem: Environmental > Aquatic > Marine > Wetlands > Sediment ...
TATCTGGGGCTAACGCCCCAGTCTACAAAGATGTCGCCCCTATCGGGGCTAAGAATAAACTAAAAAAAATGTAATTAAAAAACAATTTACTACGATATACCCGAAAACTTATGATCGCCTACTTAGTGTATAATTATAAAATTCACGTTTCGTTCGATTATAACAGATCCTTTAAATAAAACACTTTAAGTCCCTTTAGAGACGACAGAGAATAGCCTGGGGTTTCAACCCCAGGCGGTCGAAATATTTTGGAATGATCGAACCTACCTTGACGTTCACGTACAATTACCGGGTATTTCAATTCAATAGATTTCATAATTATCAATTTCAACTCCGACCACCTGGGATAATTAACAACAATCGGTCACGCACTTAACTAACTAATTTATATGTAAATATTAAAAATAAAACGCAATCGGCGCAAAAATGGCAGATTTCCATATTTGCGCCGATTTAGATAACATGCTGTAATTTATTATAATATATCCAATCAGTTTGCCAGCATACAAAAGGTCAATCGGGTATTGAAAAATATGGGAAAATTTTGAATACATAATATTATTAAGTAGATAGCATCAAATTGACCTTGCGCTAATCGCCATTTTTTTTGTGCGTGATGTGATAAAAATGCAGGAGGTCTCATTGAAAAATTGAAAAATTATGATGAATCGGCGCAAGCTGATTAATAATTAAGGAATGCTCTGAAAATAACTTCCCCATTATTAATATTGTTCGTTTTGAGGTAATTGTACTGTAGAGACGTAGCATGCTACGTCTCTACACGACCTTATTCTTTTGTACGATTATGAAAAATGAGCATGTTATTTTCCGAGCATTCCTCCTCATTATTGATATTGTTCGTTTTGAGGTAATTGTACTGTAGAGACGTAGCATGCTACGTCTCTACACGACCTTATTCTTTTGTACGATCATGAAAAATGAGCATGTTATTTTCCGAGCATTCCTAAGTAGGGCTTGACGAATCCATTTTTATCAGATAAAAATGGTCTGTATTAATGGAGGGCATCATGTCAATTAAGCTTAAAATAATGTCTCTGGTGACAATCAGTCTGTTGGTGTGTACCGGTTCTTTATTTGTTACCAACCTGATTATCACCCAAAAGTCAATGCAACACATTGTTGAGTCAGATTTAAATAATATGGTTCACATTGTATCTTACATGCTTGAAACTGAAAAAAATATAAATGTAGATAGCATTACAAAAATTTTTAACAAATCCATCATTATTGGACAAAAAGGGTTTATATTTGTTGTGGATACTGATGGAAATATGGTCATTCATAAAAAAGTTCAGGGCAAAAATTGGGCAAACAAGCCCCATATCAAAAAAATTATTGAACAAAAAGATGGTTTTTTGCGCTATATATCTCCAAAGACTGGCACATATAAAGTTGCAGCCTTTGCTTATTATGCCCCAAAAAAATGGATTATTGTGGGAGGTGCCTTTGAGAAAGAATTTTTAGCATCTGCAAGAAACAAACTGCTTGTAACATCAATAATCGTGTTATCAGTAACATTATTCCTGATTCTTGTAATCAGCCTGTTTTTTGTGAAATTTAATATAATTCAACCCATATTTAAATCAATAAAAGTAATCAAACATAGTGTTCAATCTGCATCACCACAAGAACTAATTGAAAGTAGTAATGCTGTCAGGCAAACAGCAGATAACCAGGTGGCGGCCATTCAGGAATCAGCCGCCAATCTGGATCAAATCATTGAACAGGCCAATAAATATGCGAATCAGTCAGATGAAATCAATGACTTATTATCCAAATCCTTCAATGATATTACATCAGCAGAATCATTCATATCAAAGTTGAACCAATCCATGAATAACATTTCGAAATTTGGAGATGAAACTCAGAAAGTAATTAAAATCATAGATGAAATTGCATTTCAAACCAATCTTCTCGCATTGAATGCAGCAGTTGAGGCGGCCCGTGCAGGAGAAGCTGGTGCAGGTTTTGCTGTTGTTGCAGAGGAGGTTAGAAATCTGGCACTTAGGTCTGCTGAAGCCGCTAAAAATACAAATGATATTATTCAATCCTCTGTGGGTGAAGTAGAAATGGGTACAAAAATTGTCGAGCAAACAAATGACCAGTTTGTTCAGGTGACTCAGAGCATGGGAAAAATCAAAGATACTGTCAGTCAATTTTTACAAGCATCTGTGGATCAGGCGACCCGACTGACAGAAATCCAATCTTCTATCAAATCCCTGGAAGATCAGGCGCATAACAATGTTTCAATTTCTGATAAAACTCTGGATGTTGCCAGTAATATGAAAACTAGAACAGAAACCCTTTCTCAGGTTATCAATGATTTGACAATTCTCGTTGGTGAAAACAATCCTTGAGAATTTTTTTAATCGTGAAATCAAGAGTCATTAATATTTGATTGAAAAATGCCCCAATCTTTTTATTGATTTAATTTCCAATATGTTTTAAATTGAATCAAAAGTGTTAAGGAAGAGTCATAAAATAACTTCCCAATTATTCCTAGCATGTTGCATCTCTAAGCGTCATTGCTTTTTTAGTTCGATCAACATAAAATAAGGATTTTATTTTTTTACGTATTCATAATGAAGGCTCTGAAAATAAGTTCTCCAATTTTTTTAAATCAATCATGGATATCCTTCATATTCCAGTGAACACTTTTTCGAGTACAAGTTGTTATATTTAGAGACGCAAGGCTGTGCGTTTTCGAGGAAAAAAAGCGCAAACATTCTTTAATTGAATTCTTTATTTCAAAGAATTGAGAGTCCTTTCTTTTCTCGGAGACTTACAGCCGTGCGTCTCTACAAAGTAACACATAATTACAATTCTAGAAAAAGTGTTCACTATTTTTCTACAAATATGAAGGATGCCAATCATGCTCACGTTCCTACATTCCAGCGTGTGAGCAGGAGCTTCCTTATCGATTCAAAAATGGGGAGCTTATTTTCGGAGCCTTCCTAAGTATATATTTGCAATACTCACAACAAAGGAAAGGTGAACCCATGCAAAAAAAAGATACCATCGTAATTGCCATGGACATTGATGATTTCATCACGACCATGGATATTGACAGGTTAAGAAAAGATAACAAACTTGATCCTGTTCATCATAAAAAAGAACATTTTATTATGTTGAATTTTAGTCATCAGGGTCGCCAATACGACGTTGAAAATTTGTTGACCCCCGGGTGTTCGGAATTCTTGAGATTTCTTTTTGATCATGAATATGTCCGCCCGGCTTTTTTTAGCGCAGGTGTAAGGGATCGAAATGATGATCTTGGCAAAAAGGTTGTGCAAATGTTAATTGACACTGGCGGCAAATCCGATTGGATCGACCGATATGATGTTTATTCTCGGGAGGATTGCCTGGATACGACCCGATTTCGAAGTTCTGATAGAGAATATTATGCCAAATTGCAGCCAGAAAATTTTTTTGGTAATTACAAGAAAGATTTGCGCATGATCCATTATGGCCCTGAAACCTACTATCAAATGGTTAGAAACATGTTTGAGGATAAAAGTGCACTTGTCCCTGATCCTGAAAAGGATGATGACATGTTGAAAAACATTATTTTGATTGAAGAAGATCCATCATATCTTGTCCTTGGACAGCAAAAAAATATGCTGCTTAGTCCTACTTATCATCATCCGCGTCCTTATCTGATTAATTATCAGGGCGAAGACACCCCCTTTGATTCTAAAGATGAAATTTATGGTTTTAAATCAGCCAATACCATTTTTTATGCTGCCGGTGTTTTGGATCGTGCTTTTGAGCGCTATTTATCCGAAGACAAGACTTTGCCAAATATTCTGTGGGAGGAACAAGGTGAATTCTGGTATCATAGAGATGAAAAGCGATTTCCCGATCATTTTTTCACCAGAGGCCGAGATGTTTTAAGGAAATACAACCCAGAACTAAACTTTGCAGTGGCCGGGAGTGAATCTGAATCAGATTTGGAATCTGATTAGCCTTTCAGGTCTGGCCTGTCGGATAGTCCGATGGGTCAGACTTTAAGCAAACATAGGATTGAAATTTCAAATAACAATCCACATTTTTATCCAATAAAACTTTGTATCTTGCAATCTTTCCTGATTTATAGTAACTATTTTTCTCATGTATACATTTATAAATAATCAATATGTTGGTTAATATTTTTTCGACCCTCAACTTAGAAAGGAATTCATCCTATGAAAAAGACCCAAACTAAAGAATCTGAGTTGCTGATTATCAAATTGGCTATTAAATATGGTATTGCGGAAAAAGATCAAATGATCTCTGCCTTGCCTGGTTACAGACAACAAAAAACAACCCATCCAAACCTGGATATCGGTTCTTATTTGATACAGTCCAAGATAATTACCGATAAACAACTCAAATTTTTATATTCTGTCGTAAAAATGTCAGAAGTGACTGAACAGGACAGAAATTTTGGTATTATTGCAATCAAAAATAATTTTACCAGTCAGTTTCATGTAAAAAAAGCTTTGCAGCATCAGTCTCGCCTTTTTAAGAAATCCTATACCATACAATTAATTGGTGATATTCTTGTTGAGTGGGATCAACTTCTGGCTGAGCAAAGGGATGCTATTTTGTCCCGGCAAAATCGATTTGAACAAAAAGAACATATGCAATTTGGTCAGATTGCGATTAGCAAACAATTTATTACTGAAAATGATCTTGATAGTGCATTAAAAGTCCAATGGCGCATGTTCAAACGAGATAACAAAATTCAATTATTGGGCGAAATTTTGGTTGACAATGAAAAGCTCACTTTATCCCAACGCGATGTCATTCTCAGCACTCAGCGGGACTTTCGCATTCAACAGCAAAATGATCAGAAAACAAAACAAGCCAATGATATGGAGGCATCTACCATATCATCTGATGACGATTCCGACACAATAGTTGACTCTCTCACAGACATTTCCAAACAAGAAAAGTATTTTGCAGCCATTGCTATCAAAAATGGCCTGATTTCTTTGGATCAGGTTAAATCTGCATTTAAAAAACAATCCCATATTTATAAAACATCCAGTTCGGTTAAGCTCATTGGTGACATATTGGCTGATGATGACATTTTAGATCAAATATACAGAGATGCCATATTATCACGTCAAAACAGGCTGGAAATCAAAGATGAGGATGTACAGTTTGGAACCATTGCTGTGCGGGAAGGGTTTGCTTCACAAGAAGCTGTTGATGAAGCCCTTGAGATACAGTTAAAAGAATTTGAACAAAAAAAACAGATTACCTTGCTTGGCGACATAATGATTGCTTCAGGTGATTTGACAAATGAGCAGCTTCAAGCAATCCTTAAAAGACAACGTGAACTAAAATCCCTTTTGGAAGGCAATAATGGCAGAAACATGTTACCGGGACCCACATCTGAAGTATCTGATAACAAATCTGATACCCAAACGAGTCAGGTAGAACAATCCAGTGAATCAGACAGGGCGGATGGATCGATTGACGAAACTGGCGAATCTGTCACAATTCATGAATCTGACACGTCCGATACTACTGAGGCGTCCGATGCACCCGCTGATACTGATGAGTACAATGAGTATGACACACCTGATGAATCTGATGAATCTGAATCCGACGAATCCGACGAATCCGACGAATCCGACGAATCCGATGAATCCGATGAATCTAAACAATCTGATGCACCTGACATTTCCGATGCGGCCGATGATACTGAATCGTCTGACGAGTCCGAACAATCAGAAACGCCAGCAGAGCCTGAGCCTGAAGTTCCTCAAAAACCGAAACGATACAGTTTTCCAGTGATTCGCGTATCTCAAAATAAAATGGAAGCTTACATTTATGTGAAATACAATCTCAGGCCATCTACAACAGTTGAAGATATCAAGTCAATGCTCGCACAACGCGATATCAAGTATGGAATTATTTCTGATGAAGAAATTCAAAAGTATATTGATTCTCCAGAGCTCCATAAGTCAAACTTTTTAGTGGCAAAAGGGGATGAAACCATCCACCCCAAAGATGACGAAATTGTCTATCATTTTGAAAGAGAAAGGAAAACCGGTACTGAAAAAGAAGATGGGGCCATGGATTTCAAAGATCGCGGAGATACGCCGCATGTAGTGGCAGGTCAACTCGTTGCTGAACGTATTCAAGGTTCAGCCGGTCAGGAAGGAAAAAATATTTTTGGGGATGTTGAACGAATTGGTAAGTATGAGCGTAAAAGTCTTCTGTGCGGTAAAGGTATTCAATTGTCGCCTGATCGCAATCAAGCCTTTTCAAAACTGAGTGGCATGCCTTTGGTTTCTCAGCGAGATCAGTTGTCTATTGAAAATGAATTGATGATACATGGCGATGTTGACATGAAAACCGGACATATCAAATATGAAGGTCTTGTGAATGTCAGAGGTGTGGTTGAAAGCAATTTTTATGTCCGGGCACAGCGCTTGACCGCCCAGGGAATCATGGCAGCAAAAATTGAAATCACTGGCGATATTACTGTTAAAGGCGGCATTATTGGTGCAAAAATCAACACAAAGGGCCAGGTGAAAGCAAAATTTATCAAGTCTGCTGAAATTCAAGCAAATGGCAATGTTTATGTGGAAAAAGAAATTCTCGATAGCACCATCGTGACCCGTGGAGAATGTGTGATCGAACAGGGCCGCATGATGGCATCCGATGTTTCCGCTTCAAAAGGAATTATTGCTCGAAGTGTTGGTTCTGATACATCCCCTGAATGTCAGCTAACCATTGGCACTGATACTTCCAGCCTGGAAAACTTACTCAATTACAAACGAAAACTGGCCAAAAACAAAACTGAGATTAACGAACTTGAATCCCCAATTAACAGCATGAAAAACCTTCTTCAGGATATTGACGAACAAATTCAAGACCTGAACATTCTGATCAGTCGGGTTGAAGATGCCAGACCTGGTGCGGAAAAACGATTGAAACTTCTTCGACAGACCACTAAGAAAAAAGAGATTAAACTTTATGAAGATAAGCTCCTCAGTATGGCATCCAAAATAGGTTCGGCTGAAGACAGTAAACGATTGTATCAAAGAGAGTGGGAGGATGTTCATCAACAAATCGAAAACTATGACCCAAAACTTCTGGCACGAATTGATGCCCTTAAGGAAGAAATTGCTGATCTGGAAGAAAAAATAAAAAAATTACAATCGGAAATTCGCCGAAATAAAGGCAAATTTTCCATTGTCATTCATGAATTTATTGCACGCGGTACTTCTATCAGTGGACCCAATGCATCCCTGGTCCTTCCTGAAGATATGAACAATGTTACGATTCAGGAAGTCAGTCAGATTGTTAATAAAGAGGAAGAACAAAAGATGGTGGTAAAAAAGAATGACGATAGTAACAAGCGTCGCAGGCGTTGGTTTGGGAAATAACGCTATTCCACCTGAAGTCAAAAAGACGAAACTTATTAATCATCCAAAAAGAGGGGAAATATGACCTATTCACAACACAAACGTTGGATTTTTTTCCGAACACTTTTATTGTTGATCTTCGTCAATGGTGTTGTTTGTGCGTCACTGGCTTATTTCAGCATTGAGCATCATCGTTATTATGAAACTCAGTTTGCAAGAGAGCATGCATTATATTTAAGCGATCTATGCAAAAAGTATTTACAACAAAAAAATGAATTCGATTTAAAGAATCATTTATCAATCGTATTAAAGAAAGATCCAAGCCTTTTATATTTATGGATTGCCCATGAAGGTAAACCCCTTGTCCAGATCTTTTCCAGTGAAGCTTCTCGGGATGTAATGGGGTCTAACCTGTCACCTGATGAATCCTTATCAGTAAATCGCGCCAGTGATGCCAATGGCAATACGTTTTTAGATATTGCAGTCAAAATTGGCAAAACACAATCTGTGCTGCACATGGGCGTTTCACATGAGATCATGAATCAACGACTCATCACTGTGATTCAGTTTATTGCCGGTTTTTTTATTATCACTCTGGTGGTTTCAGTTTATTTAAGCAGTCGATTGTCCAGACGATCATTCATAGAAATTAAACAATTATCAACCCAAATTGATACGATTAAGCCTGAATTGCAACGTGCCCGCCAGGCGGCTGAGGTTGCAAAAAATGCTAAAAAACAATTTTTATCCAATATGAGCCATGAAATTCGTACTCCCATGAATGGTGTAATTGGAATGACCACCCTCCTGCTGGATACTCCTTTGACTGATGAACAACGTGAATATGTTGAAATTATTCAGTCATCAGGAGAAATTCTAATGAGAGTTCTAAATGATATATTAGAATTTTCCAGCACACAAACCAGCAAAATTGAGTTAGATACATCTGCATTTAATCTCAAACAGATCATTGAAACCAGTCTGAATCGCATCACGAAAAAAGCAGAACAAAAAGAGTTAGAACTCAGTCATTTGATTTACAGGAATGTTCCCCAATGCGTTAAAGGTGATGCTGGCCGGCTCAGACAGGTTTTGGTATATCTTCTTGATAATGCAATCAAATTTACAGATAGTGGTGAAGTTATTTTACGCGTGCGGGTGGATGAAAATATCGGGCAAAAAACACGTATCAAGTTTTCAATCACAGATACCGGTATCGGGATACCCAAGAACAGGATGAATTATCTGTTTGAATCCTTTTCTCAAGTTGATAATTCCATGTCTCGAAAACACAGTGGCGCAGGCATGGGACTGGCAATGAGCAAAAAAATTGTTGAATTGATGAAAGGTGAAATTGGTGTTCAAAGTATTGAAAACGAAGGCTCTACTTTCTGGTTTACTGCCCTTTTTGAACTGGTTTCAGAAAACGAATGTCAGGAATTATTGGAAAATATGCCGCCTGTCCAACAGTTAGAAACAAAAACAGAACAGCCACAGCCCATACAAACAGAAAAAACAGCCTCCCGACGACATGTTTTAATTGTTGAAGAAAACATTGTCAATCAGCGGTTGGCGGTTCATACATTGAAAAATGCCGGTTTTCGTGCAGATGCTGTTTCTACGATGGATGAGGCCAAATCAAACGTGTCCCTTATTGATTTTGATCTGTTGTTTATTAGTAGTTTACTGCCAGGGAATGGTTGTCTCAATTTGGTGTCTCATATCCGAAACGATCTATCAGACCCCAATATACCCATTGTTATCATGCACGATAAGTCAACACGACCCAAATTTGAAGATCCAGTGAATGGATTTATTCAAAAACCTTTAAATCCTGATACATTGTCCAATTTCTTTTTGGAACTAAAACAGGATAAAAGTGGATAAAAACTATGGAAAAATTTATAGTTAAAGGCCAATGCCGGCTTTCTGGAACCATTCAACCATCAGGTAATAAAAACGAATCCTTGCCTGTTTTGGCTGCCATATTGTTATCAAAATCCCAGATAACCCTGTCAAACCTGCCCAATATTGGTGATATCAATACCATGAAACTGATTTTAGAACGACTGGGTGTTGGCATTCAATTTAAAAGCGAAAATACCTATGTATTTGATGCCAGTCACCTACTGGACAGCACGCCAGATATGGATTTGTGCAGAAGAATTCGGGGATCATTCCTGATGGCATCACCATTATTATATCGATTTGGCGAAACCCGATTGCCTGTACCTGGAGGCGATATTATAGGCCGCCGACGCCTGGATACCCATTTCAAGGTATTGACAGAACTGGGGGCGACAATCGAACAGGATGGCGATACCTTTCATTTTCGATGTGAAAATGGATTTAAAGGAACGAATATTTTTTTGGATGAAGCCAGTGTTATGGCAACAGAAAATGCAGTAATGGCAGCATCTGTAGCAGAAGGAACAACTACAATCTATAATGCAGCCTGCGAGCCGCATATTCAGGGCATGTGTCGATTGTTAAATGCAATGGGCGCAAAAATACAGGGGATCGGATCCAACTTTCTGACAATTGAGGGTGTCACCAGTCTACATGAATGCAGCCATATCATCCAGCCTGATCATATTGAAGTGGGATCATTAATCGGATTGGCAGCAGTAACAAAAAGTGAATTAACCATAAGCAGGCCCGGGTTGGAAAACCTTGGATTAATTCTACATTTTTTCAAACGTTTGGGGGTCACAGCTGAAACCAGGGGACAGGATTTATATATTCCACCTGATCAGGACATGCGAATCATTCATGATATGGATAAGTCTATTCCAAAAATTGATGATGCCCCCTGGCCCGGTTTCCCTGCTGATTTAACCAGTATTATGACAGTTGTGGCCACGCAATGTCAGGGAACTATTCTGATATTTGAAAAACTGTTTGAGAGCCGTCTCTTTTGGGTTGATAAATTAATTAGCATGGGCGCTCAAATTGTTTTATGCGATCCCCATCGGGCGGTTGTTGTTGGCCCCTCAAATCTCTCAGGCATGAAACTGAACAGCCCGGATATTCGTGCTGGAATGGCGCTCTTGATTGCTGCTTTATGTGCCAATGGCACCAGTGAAATTTATGATATCCAACAAATTGATCGTGGATATGAAAAGATTGATCAACGATTGAATGCCCTTGGTGCTGAAATACAACGCATTTGAAAGTTGCAATTCAAAGGGGCAAACAATGGCTTTTGAATACACAAAAAAGGGCGTATTGTTTTTTACAATACGCCCTTTTATTTGTTTTTAAAACAGGATTAAAATACAATTCCAGTGTAAGTAATATTAATAATTATAGGCTATTAGCATTTAAAAGCTCAAGAAAATACTGATAATCAATTTGAACCTGATTGGCATAATTGTTTGCAAAGCTTAATACATGATTGCGAAATTCGTCATGTTTGTGGTCAGTCAACTGATGAACGATATTTTCAAAACTGCTCTCTACAAAGTCGTTATTATAATCATTATCTGCTCTTGCATGAGCTGTAGCCAGAATAGCGCCCCATTGTTCGGCAAGCTTTGTAAAGCGAGTTTGACTGGTTAGAATTGTCGTATCGAAACTTTCCTTAAAGGGGGATCGTTCTCTCACTGAATAAGACTGGTCAAACAGAACAAGCGCTCCCAAATGATCATCAACATCTGTAAGCATTGCTTTTTGCGCAATAATGACACGTTCTCCCGGAGAAAGGACACTTAATGGAGCGATTTCATCTTGTGACATATATGGAAATATTGCTGGAAAGCCCTGCTGTTTGACATCAAGAATGCGATCGTCATCGTCATCTTTGCTGTCTCCATCAATTAATACATAATATCTCGGTGTTCCCAATGAACCCGTTCCTGCTTTCACTCTTCTGGCAACATCCAGAACCTTGAAATAATCATCATCGCCTTTAAGCTTTGATGATATATTGTCCTTGTATAAATCAATTGAAGCAATGATTGCTGTTCGTTCATTGCTGCTGACAGCTTCTAATTTCTCATATGCAAGATCAAAGTATCGGCCATTTGATCCCACATGGGTCCATTTGTTTAGCATTTTTTTTCGACTGTTATCATTTTCAGTATCATCCAAGAATTCATCCAGTTTTCCATAAGCATTGGATCGGGTAATTTTGGCATTTTTTTCATCATTATTACCGCAATAATCATCTAATTGATCCAGATATGATTCACTAAATGCATCAACAAAATCATCAATTTCATTGTCTGAAAAAACATTGTTTTCGCGTCCCACGAGAACAATTGATGTTGCAGCCCGAAAGACATCATATAAATAACTGGTGACCCAGGCTTCATCAAAATCGTTCAAATCAAATACAATATCGCCCTTATCATCATCAAATGCACCATAATTTTGAACGTGTAAATCGCCCTGTATCCATGAAATAGCATTTGCGCTATTAAATACACTCTGAGCAATCAGGTTTTGGCTGTCCAGATCAGAGTAGTATTGATGCGCTGTTCCGCGATAAAATATAAATGGCGATACAGCCATTTTATCATACTTCTCCTGGCGAATGGTTTCAGGCAATTGCCCATTGAAACTCATTAATTCTGACCAAAGCAGATTTTTTCGGCTTGTGCCATTTTCAACAACGTATGTTGAATTATCTGCATAGATGCTTTGAAATGACATGATCAAAGCGACAAAAATAATAGACACTTTTTTCATAAATACTCCTTTTGTTAATAGGGTTTATAATGCCTATATCAAAAACTGATATAGACGAGCTATGAATTGACCAATCTGCAAAAGAAGTACCATGAATTTAATATAATAAATTATTAACAAAAAGATAATATTTGATTTTGGGATAAAAGGGCAAATCTTAGAAATCCAAAGTTGAATGATTATAGACGATTCATCAGAATTGTGAAGGGTCTGCCATTCATTTTTTGAAAATAATTGATCGCTTTGGAATGCTCGGAAAATAACATGCTCATTTTTCTTGATCGTACAAAAAAATAAGGTCGTGTAGAGACGTAGCATGCTACGTCTCTACAGTACATTTACCTCAAAACGAACAATATCAATAATGGGGAACTTATTTGTCGAGAATTCCTTTGTGTCTATCTGAATTCACTGACATTCCCAGATCACCTGAAATACTGACAATACCATTGCTGCCGCCATCATAATCAAAAGTAGAAAATTCGTCATTTATTGCATCATATTCATAGAAAAATTCTGCCCAAGCGGGAATCATCCACTGATGTATATTGAGAGCAGCCAATGAGGAGAGATTGTCCATCCACTGCAACCGATGTTTCGTTTGTTCTATTCGTTAAATATAGCAAATTTTGCATTCTTGTTAATTTTAATCAGACATATAAATACAATAATTTGCATATTTCAACAATAGCAATAAAACTATTTTATACTATTAGTCAATTATTGCCAAATTTGTCGTTAATCCATCTTCAAAAAATGCACGAATATTTTGTCGGAATCCAAATCTAGAATTTTCTATAGCGCTTACATAAATTCCCCACGATTCGCTCATATAATCTGGACATATCATCCACATCGAAAGGGCAAAAAAAGTTTATATGCTTTCAAATTTCTAATATGTGCTTAACTAACTTCTTCTTCT
>Ga0272440_1002947_pt1 | contig 13001 bp, 4 predicted proteins | sample SSMMMBAug17_FD_192440 | JGI IMG/M metagenome (GOLD analysis project Ga0272440, IMG submission 192440) | Marine sediment archaeal communities from Little Sippewissett salt marsh, Falmouth, MA, United States - SSM-MMB-Aug17 | ecosystem: Environmental > Aquatic > Marine > Wetlands > Sediment ...
TTTATATCAAATGGTAATCGGGGTCGGTCCGACCCCAGTTACCAGGCATGAGTGAATGCAATATTGCCAAATTTATGAGGCCCTGACTGTTCTTCAAATTGCTCGGTCTGATGAATATAAAATACTGTAATTTTACATCCCACAACAATAAAACCAAAGCCTATTCCCAATTCTCCTATTTCTCTTACCGGAGAAACAATTTCGCCTATATGGTAATTATAACTGACATATTGTCCTTTTGCCGACAAAATACCATGAACACCAAAATATTTATAAAATTCCCAGAATTTATGGCTTTTTGATCTATAGACAGAGCTCTCCTCACCCTGAATATTTGAAGCAAAACTTCCCGAGCCTATGGCAAATGTTCCAAAGTCATCAGGAATATTAAACCCAAAACGTATTTGTTCACAAACAGATGCTTGTACGAGCGTATTACCTAAATCACCACCAATATTTGACAATACTTCAATTTTAAAATCCCCAATTGTAAAAGGATTAAATTTATTGATCATTGAAGCACTTAAACGCGCAGAAAAATGGCTGGGCAACTGGTGATCCCAACCTAAAGGAATATCGTTTCCTGTACATCTGTGAACTTCAGTTTGCGCATTTTTAGCCAGACTATGTTTTCCAGTTGCCCCTAATGCAATTTCTATTGAAAACAAGGTTGGCGTTTGATGGCAGCAAAATTGAATGTTTTTCTTACCATGCAATCCAAAAATTAAATTTAATTCACCTGAATATGGATGTTCATATGGCATTGGCGTTACATTCTCAATTTCATCAGGAGTGTAAATATCCTGGTTGAGTTGAATAGAACTATAAATACGATCACCTAATTGGTTAATAACAGGGATATTTTCCAGCCTATCCTTAATGTTATTTGATATTACGCCCAGGGTTGTACCATGAGTATATCTTTTATCACTTGAAGGGTCTTTCCTTCGTTTTACGACATCATTATTAATTTTTAAAACGATGGTATTGTAGCTGGTGCAATCCTCATGGGTACATTTAGAAAACACCTCTGATGCCATTGTTATGGTAATCAAGATGGTTAAAATTAATGTTATTTTTTTCACGTTTACCTCCCTTTAATTTAAATTGTCTAAGGAATTCTCAAAAAATGAGTTCTCCATTTTATTCCGAACATCTGGAGTCCAAAATGAACATAATTATCCCACAAGATCAGTCTTGGAATTGTGGAACTGAAATTTCATGGATTCATATATCGATTCACTCTTTTCGCTCCGCTTCAAGATTAAACCCCCTCAGTTGGTTTTTCTGGCTCCAAAAAAGTCTGAAAATTAACTGTTAAATATTGGAATCTGATAATTCCCGCCATAAAGACGAAAGATCGCATTAATCCGCTCATAATCCGAATAATAAATATGCTCATTTTTATCTGCATATGCCAGCACACTATCAGTAAAACCGCCGGTTGAAACCAGCCATAATTGAATTATGGGCTTAGCTGTATTCATTTCAGAGGCTTCTTTCATTACAGCATCTGCCGCACGCTCCAGTTTTTTGACCTGATTCATGTTCATTTTGCTTTTTGTATATTTGCATTCACACAGCCATGTTATCTCATTTTTCCTGGCAAATACATCTATTTGATACGATCTTGTCTTTGCTGCTTTAACCTGCCAGGTATCCACATAATTAAACAAAGGAACTTCGATGACGCCTGATTTTCCAAATAACACTCCTTGAATTTTTTCACAATTGAATTTCATCATGGTCACCTGAATGACATTTTCGAGAAATCGACCTTTGAGAACGTTGTATTTTGCTTGTAAGCCTAAATCAACTTGATCAACATCTTTTAGATCTTTTTCATATACATATTTGATATAGCGCATGAGGCAAATATCATTAAAAGCATAGAATCGTCCTTTTGTTCGCCACACAAGATCAGCCTGATAGAGTCTTTCAATTTTCTTTTCAACTTCTCTTTCAGAAGCGTTTACCTTTAGCGCAATTTCTTCAATTTCAACAGGTTGGTTGTTGTATTTGATAAAATAATAAATAATCTTTTTGCCTAGTTTCTGGTTGTTATCTTCATTGATATATTTTTGATTTTGTTGAAAATGAGTTTGCCAGAAACCAAAAATTTTACCCTCTGTGGTTTCATATTCAATCAGACTGTCAATGGTTTCCTTACTATCAAATTTTTTCTCCTGGTCAGACATGGCCAGGCAGTATAAATAATAAGGATGACCATCGACTTGGCTGCTGGCATACAATGCATGTTCTGGAGTGATCGCCACACCCGGTAAATAAATATGAACGAGATGATGCAACAATATGGCGCCATCAGGTATAGACAATGGTCTGACATATTTAAATCCAAATCGTCCGCCAAGCGGTCCGCCCATCACTGTTTTAAAGATCATTGTTACAGCAGAGCCAGACACCAGCATTGGAGCAACCCGGCTTTGGGATTGACGACGATAAGAAACTGTCAGATCTGTTGCCGCCATATCAGTCAACATGCCTTTTGCCTGATAGTCCATGAGTTTTTCATTTGAGGTTTCATAAACTGAAAATTTCATCTCCTGAAACTCATCAAAAATAATAGCCACTCGTGTATTGGACAATCTTGCCAATTGTTCGGGGACTCTGATAAAATCAATCCAATGTAACATGGCATCTTCATAGGTTTGTGATTCATACTGTTTAAGGAATTCATCAATCATTTCCTGAGCGAGTTTAACATCTTCATTGTCTGTTTTTAGTTTCAAAAGAAAAGCAAGATCAGCAGCACCTTTTAAATAAAGTGTCGGTTCCTGTAGACAATATGCAATATATTGTCTGAAAAAAATTGTCGCATATTTCAAAAGAAAGCTGCGTAAGGTCGTTTTGTCTTGCCCCATACTAAAATAAATGGGTGCCACTTGATACTGCGGTTTAAAAAAGACTGTATTGATCAATCGTTCCAAAATAACTGTCTTACCCAATCGCCGCGGTGAAATGATTGATGTGCTGCTTGATCGTTTAAATTGAATATTTTTAATCCAGGTTTCAAGCTCACGAAGGAGTTCTATCCGATCTGTAAATTCTTCATAATCGACACATTCTTCAATTGGAAGAATTTTGTTATGCATTGAATTGGTTCCTTTAAATTAATTGAATATTGGAATCTCATAGTTTTCTCTTTTAAACATGTTTAAAAATTGAAAGTCAATAAATTTCTTTCTCAAGGGCGTTGATTTTATTTTCAACGTTATTTGGTATAATTGACATTTGATTACCTATATAATATGAATATTTTTCGAAAAAGAATATACCAAAAATCAGAAAAATGGCAACAGAACAAACGTTCAATGATTGACAATTACGTGAATTCATGGCATAATAATTGCTCTACGTTGAAATCATTGAACATCATCTCTTCAGCGTAATCCTGGTTCAAAAAAAGGGATTCGATATATTTTAAATGGGGATCTTATTTTCCTATAGACTTTAAGATAAATATTTTGGACTGCGTTGGCGCTTCGTCGATGTACTATAGTACTATCTCCTTCCGCCGCCTTGCCAAAATCTTTATCTTAAAGTCTATAAGTTTATAACGTTTATAACTGTAAAAAAAACAAAGGTGGACAATCATACAATGAAAAAAATATTTAACAATTTAGTATTGTTAATACTTCCTTTTTTATTAAGCTGCACCCTTGCCAGTGTCAACGTCGAAGTGATGAGCGAAAGGACTGCGCTAGAAAATCAAATACTGGGCACGTACAATTCCCTTGACAAAGAAATGCTGCTGCTTTCGTCAGTCAGGGGCGTTGATTCTATGGGGAAAATCAACCGCCCGCCAAAACACACCAGGGATCATCAGGAAGCAATGAACGCCATGCAGATTGTCGCTTTTCATTCGGATGACTTATACGCATTTAAAAAACTGGGATGGATCGGTGAGAACAATCAGGGACTGTTGACTATGTTTCCCATGCAAAAAGAAAATATTCCTGATGAATTCAAACATTTCGCCCACAATTATCAAAAAAGTGAATTTTCTTATGTTATCAAACAGTTGAACCAGGCACGAGAAACAATTTTTAATCGAATCATTGACTTAAATGAAAATCTTTCTGATTCGGATCTTCCAAAGATCAGGCAGATTTCAGCCAAACTCAATGCAGAAAATGCGGGGCAGGGTGAAAAAATTCAGCGGATTGATGGAATCTGGTATAAAAAGAATGGTGAATAGTATTAATTGTTTGGTCAAAGATAATAATTGCTTGAAAGTAAATTCCATGCATCAACAAAAAAAAAATATCGCGTTAAAAATTATTTATTTATTATTTTTCCTCACCTTTTTTGAATCCACAGGGAATGCTTCTGCAACTTATTTGAAATCGCCAATTCATTTACCGCTTCAAATTACTGCGGAAACAGACCAGGTGCATTCAATTGATATTTCTCTTGATGGGAAATATCTGGTTTATTCCCTTGAAAAAAATGGTTTGAGTGATTTATGGGTCAGAAGTGCGGATCCAAATATTGTGATATTACCACGTAAATTAACCAATGGTCCTGCAAAAGAAATGTTTCCTGCGATATCTCCTGATGGGAAATATGTTGCTTATGTTGGAACATCTCATGATGTTAAAGGAGATATTTATATTATCAATCTTACTGATCAGGGGGCAACACCTTTACGTCTGACAGGGAGAAACACTGAAGATGGCGCACCATGTTTTTCGCCTGATGGCCATTTGTTATATTTTCATCAAAAAGAAAATGTTAATGCCCTTTATACATTGTGCCGGATGGATTTGAATGATGTTTGGAATCAAAAAGCGCATGTGCTGCCAAAAACTGACACCATTCATTTAAACACAGATGGTTCATTTCCAACAGTATCCCCTGATGGCAATAAAATTGCTTTTGTTTCTTTTCAAAACAATCCTTTTGGAACAATCAAGGTATACGACTTTCAGACAAAAGACTTGTCAACAATCACTGATGGTCAGGGGATTCATTTTTCTCCTGAATGGTCCCAAAATGGTAGATACGTGTTGTTTTCACAAATATCTATTGATACAGACAATGATGGTCAACTAAGCCAAAATGACAATGCCAGCATTTGTAAAATAGAAATAACCAATCACACCATAACCGAAATCCCGCTAACTTCTGCGCGGCAATCCTCATTTTTTCCAAAACAGGTTCAAACTGGCTTTTTCTTTTTATCGCTTAAAAAAGGCATACAAAACTGTTGTTTTTTGCCAATGTCAGGAGAAATTCCAACACGAGAAATATCGATGAATCAAGTCAATTTGGCCCATCAAATAGGGCTTCGGGTCCCTTTTGATCCTTACCTTACCATTTTGGCGCATTACAAAGTTTTAGACAGACAATCCATAGAAAAAAAGCTGAAAGCGGCTTCTGCCTATGAAATTCTCCTGTTATTTAACAATATGAACAAAAATATTGCAGCCCTTCAAATGTGCAAGTTCATCCATAAAAATTACAATACAATCGAACCCATCTTTTCACTTTCAAACATCAAAGAACATATTATAAAAGCGCAAAGGAAAATAGCTTCTGCTTCTCATCGTGCAAATAAAAAGAAATACATTGCCAGATTGGGTTTGGATTTAAAAAAAATTGCACAAAGGCCTCCCTTAAAAATATCGTTTTGTGCGATTATTGAAAACGTAAAAGTACTTCTTGAACATGGAGATCATTCCAATGATCTGCTATTGGCCCTCAATCTCCTGAATTCCCTTTTTAATACTGATGTCAAAAACAATCAATCGCTTAGAAAGGAGATTGCTGAGGCGCTGCTTTTAAAGGCAGAAATTTATCGTCAAATGGGAAAACGAAAAGGATTTACGCCAATTCTTGAGCGCATTGTGACCGATTTTTCCGATTTGAATTTTTTTGCTTCAAAAGCAGTGGCAAAAATCCTGGATTATTCGGTAAAAAGTATTCGAACAGATTCGATCAGTAAAAAAATTCTTTTCTTAAGACAACTCTCAACAGACAATGAACAAAAAATTCCGCTCGTTTCAATCGGAGCTTTAATTCGTATTGGTGATATATATTATAATCAACATTCGTGGGAGAAAGCCAAAAGCGTTTACTCTGAAGTGATAGGAAGGTATCGGGATTATCAGTATCAAACCGCCTCCGCCAAACTGGCTCTGGCAGAAATACTTTACAAAGAAGAACGATTTAAAAAAGCCATTGATCTATACGAAAAAGAGATGGATTCAAGATCTTATGATGATTTGATTTATCGGCTGGCTCAAAAGAGCTATATCAGAAAATCCATAGGCGCGGGTGAATACCATTACAGGCTTGGAGAAATATCTTCTGCATTAAAAATTTTTTATGAATTGATTTTGTATGATTCGGGTATTGTTGAAGCGCACAGAGGGTATATCAAATGCAAAGCAGCACTTGGAAAAAATGAAGAATCACTAAAAAAATATAATACGCTTTTGAAAACCAATCCCAATAATCCAGTGTATATTTATGCAAAAGGGCTATGTCTGACCTACTTGAATAAACAAACAGCAATTTATGAAGCCCAAGAACTTATTAAAAAAGCGATTTCGTTAAAAGGCCAGGTTGAATATTTCCATCAGACTCTGGGGTATATATATGAAGTCTTGGAGACTGTATATAATCAAAAAGGCCATTTGGAGCGGGCACTGGAATCCTACAAAAAAGCCTATTTTTTGAATAATCATGTGAACAATCTTGAAAATCATGCCAATCTCGTAACCAATTTAGGAAATAGTTATTTTCTACTTCAGCAGTATCAAAAAGCCTATGAATTCTATTCGTTACGAAACCAATCAGGAATTCCTTTTGACAATATTCAAACAGAAATTATGTTTTTCAGGCGCCTGGGTGCAAGTGCTTTTCAAATGAAAGATCACAAAAATACAATTTCTGCATATCAAAAAACCATTGATCTTATTAATGAAAGAATAGATCCACAACAACAACCGCATCCCGCCTCAGCAGAAATGGATAAAGTGAACCAATTTCTGGTTGGAAGAATATTAACACCCATACGCGCTATGGAATCATATCAAGCTGAGGCAACAATATATTTGAAAGTACAGGCAAAAATTAATCGAGAGGTATTTAGAATATCTCAAATCGATCAACCGCCACCCTCTGATAAATGGTATTCTTACCAATCACAAATGAGAACACTTGTTCAACGTCAGAAACAATTAAATAAAAGCATTATAAACTTTTTAAATGATATTCAATTAAATGAATTCAATGCAGAACAGATTGAGCAAACACTGATTGCAAGACTGGTTCGTGTTGAATCAGCCCTTGAATTTCCTGAAAGATTTATTCATCTTAAAGCTGAAATGACTGACAGAATCGGCCTCGCTTATCAGGAAGATGGCCAATGGGAAGCATCTGAAAAAGCTTTTGAGAAGGCTTTTCAACTCAATAATGCCCTGAAAAACAATAAAAATTTAGCGATCAATATGCGTCAGATAGGATATACGCGCTACAGACGTGCGGACAGCCTGTCAGGAAAGGCAAAACGAGAAATACTTGAAACGTCTTTAAATGCTTTTCTTCATGCATTGGATTTATTGGAAACCTATGGCGTTCAAACCAAAGATAAAAAAAGTACAAATGCATTACTGGATTTTACACTTCAAGTATATCTCAATAAAACAAATACAAGCATGGCAGCCTATGGATTTTCTAAAGAACAGGAAACAAGACTTTGTGAAACATTTATTTCTCGTATCAAATTGGAACTCGGACATTTACAATATGCAAAAGCAGTGCTTGAAAAACAATTCGCACAATATCCTTTGACAAAGCCAATTAAACCCAATGATTTGTATGGGGTTTCCCTTCTGTATCATCGCGCAGGACACCTGGCTTTTGCACTAAATGAAAAAAAGAATGCAATGAAGTATTTTATTCATTCGGCACAACTGGCAAAAAAACTTCAGAACCCGGTAAGCATGGCACTCAATACTTCAAATACTGCCACAATACTATCTCAGATTGACTCACATGATGATTTTGGAGAAATAATAAAGAATTGCGAACAGCTAGATACACAGACGACTCAGTTACTAGAAAAGAAAAAATATGTCATTGAACCATCCATTTGTCTCAATTATCATAATGTCATGGGAATATACTATGTACATCAGCCAGATCTACACGACACTACAATTGAAAAATATATTCATAAATTTCAGAAGGTTTTAAGGGCTGTACAGCATTTTCATGATGGTTTGGATATACTAAAAAGTGATAAAGTCAAAGGACTAGAAGAAAGAATAAGCTTAGAATATAAATCACTCTTTTATTTAAACCTGGCTGAAACAGCAATAACAATGCGTGAGAATAAAACAGCCCAAAAATACTTTGAAAAAGCCCTTGAATGCGCTCAAAAAGGATTACTTCCTGATTATGAATGGCGTGCATACGCAGGTATTGGGGAATATGAAAAAGCCTTGAATGTTCTAAAAAACGTGACAGTCATGCGTGCCCATTGCGGTGTATCAGAAATACACAACGCTTTTAGCCCATATATTTATCAACTGGTCTCTGAGAATAAAATTGAGGCGGCTTTTAACCTGAGCGAATCTATTTCTGAAATTGAACGTTATCATAGAATGGCTTCTCTTTTTCGCGATTCTTTTAATTCACCCATCATTAAAAAAATTGCGCCGAAAATTGAACGTATCAGAAATATTAGAAAAAGACTGAAACATGCATCTAAAACTGAATTTCACTATTTACAAAAAGAACTGGACCAGGAGACATTGCTTTTAAAGAATTTAACAGCACCCGAAAAAAACAAATTATCAGATATCATTGATCGCATTCAAGATACTGATATTAAGGAACAGTTTATTATATTATGCGGTCTGGCATTAAGGGCTGAAACTGAGGCGGAATTAATTGTCAACAAAAGAATGAATCAACAAGATAATCCCAATGACGCTTCTTCTTATTACCAATTGATTGAGAGATATCAGGCATTAAGATCAAAATCCATAGACAACAGACCTGAAGATCAAGCCAGTGATGCCATCACTTTTTTAGGCCCGGAGCCTATTGAAGCTTATGATGTAATGGAATATTTGGGCAATAATGACCGATTTGTCAAGTTGATAAGAATAGACGCTTTGGAAAAAAAATACATTGCGTTTGAAATTTTTGAAGAAAACATCGAAGCCAAACTTTTTAATGAGGATTCACTTAAAAGGTATATTAAATCAAATCAATCTATTACCTATGTTGCTTATGATAATTTGATTGAATTAGATTATTTTGAAGAAAAAGCGCATGTATTCAGTGCAACGCATTTTGTACGATCAGTATTAAATCGAAATTCTTTAAAACGCATTGTAATGGGAATTCCTGGAAATGATATTCTTTCAGATGGCTATACTTTAAAAAACCTTGATCTTAAAAACAATTCATTTGAAATGCATCATGATGAGGTGTTCAATACTTTGATTATCAGCAATAAGATTGCAAAGTGTTGGCATATTCCCACGCGATTGAAAGAACATGCCTCGGACTTTATTGGAATTCATTTTGATTCGGATAACATACAATCAATTCAAACACTTCCCATAGATTTTTCCAATGCATCCCTGGCGATTCTACCAAATCTTTCAAAAAAGGATACATACCTGTTAACGCATCTATTATCAATAAATGGCATATCATCCATTCTGGTTTCTGAACACGAACAAAACAGCAATACATTTACAAATCGTTTTCTTGATCACTATTTAACAAATTCTATATGGCAGTCCAAACATTTGGCCCAGGAAAATACAAATGACAATTGGATATTACTGGGCTATAAAGGCATGTCCTTGCGTGAATCTGCAATTTTTGCAAAACAGAATTTTATCAAATATGTGAAACGTGGAACGCTGGCATTCAAAAATAATGTTCCCCAAAAAGCATTGAACATGTTTGAATGTGCGCTGCAAATGTCAGAAGAACTTCCTGAAGCCAAACAGTATGTACCCCACCTTTATAAGTATTGTCGTGAAACAGCTTATAAAGCCAAAAACCTGTCAAAAGCGCACAATTATTCTAAAAAATTGGCAGAGGTGATGGCATCAAGCAAACCAGATACTTTTGAACATGCGGATGCTCTGCTTAAACTGGGATTATTAAGTGCTAAAATTGAAAAATTTGATCAGGCCATTGATGCTTTAGAAGAAGCCCTTGATATTGTATCCAATTTAGAACTGGGTGAAAAACAAATATCGGTGATGACTGAACTGGGTAATGTTCTGGAACAGGCAACCTTTTATGGTAGAGCTTTAGAGACATTTGAATCAACAGTTAAACTCAGTAAATCACTTGATAAAGAGATGCTTATTGCCCGGCAATATGAAAATATCGGAAGGATTTATGATTTACGTTCAAGCAAGTACGTTCAATCTATTGACAGCTATCAAAAAGCCCTGGCAATTTATGAAAAATTGGGAGGTTCCAGGCAATTTCATTCAAAAATTTCTCAAATCCATTTAAATATTGGCAGATGTCAAAGGTTGTTGGGCAATTTTGAACATGCGGAACAGTCATACAAAAAAGCCCTGGCATTCATGGTTGATCAGGTGGATTCCAAGCGTTTAAAAGCATCAATACGCATTGAGCAGGCAAACAACGCATGGTTTCAAGGCCGATATGACACCGCCTTTAAATTTCAACGCAGGTGTTATCAAATAGCACAATCTGAAAACTACCCCTTAATGCAGATTATTTCCTTAAATACTTCAGGACTTATATGGTGGACCCTGGGAAACAATCAAAAAGCCCTGAAAGAATTAAACAAAGCCCTGGAATGTGCCAAAAAATATCATGTGCGTCAGGATGAAATCGCAAGCACATTAAATAATCTGGGAATTGTAAAAAGAAAAATGAATCGCTTCGCAGATGCGTTATCAGATTTCAAGGAAGCCATTCACATTGATACAAAAATGGGATCAAAATGGGCGATGGCATATGATTATCGCAATACAGCCCTTACATATCTCAAAATGGAAGACTTTGAAAAATCCATCCCCTTATTTAAAAAGGCGCTTGAGTTGGCCAGTGAGATCGGCAATCGAATCAATGAAACAAAAGCCATGCTTGGACTTGGTGATGCTTATGCTGCGATTCAGAATATTCAACTTGCAAAAAAATATTATGATCAGGCAAAGCAACTTTCATCAGATATGTGTATTCGTGAAACCTTGTGGCGATCCATTTTTGGTCTCGCAAGGCTTGATCTTCATAATGGTGATCAAATTTCTGCCCAAAAAAATCTGTATGAAGCATTAGATATTATTGAAAATATTCGCGCTGATATAAAAATTGAACAATTAAAAGATAGTTTTATTACAGATAAGAACAACGTCTATGAAACATTATGCAAACTCCTGGCAGATCAGAAAAAAAATACAGAGGCCTTTTTAGTGGCAGAACGATCAAGATCCAGAAATTTCATCGATTTATTGGGAAATCAAAATATTCAGCTCAACAATCAAGTAGATCAAGCATATCTTGATCGTCAAAAAGTCATTAAATCAATGATTCAGATGTATGAAAAAAAACGCGCTCAGGCGAAAAACAGTACAGATCGACAGGCCTATCAACAATCATTGAGTAAACTTCATGATGACTATAAAGACTTGATGCTTGATATTCAAATGAACAACCCGCAATTGGCATCATTTGTCTCCATAGAGCCCATTCAAATCGCGCAATTGCAGTCATCACTGGACAAGGATGTGGCACTTTTATCGTATTATGTTTTGTCTGATGAAGTATTCGTTTGGGTGATCAAAGCGGATGGTATCCATCTTTTTCGGAAATCCATAGGCAGGGAATCTTTATTTCAGTCCATTCTGGATTACAGAAGAATGATACAAAATTTGGAACCATTAGAGGAATACGCCAAAAGTCTTTTTAATTTCTTATTCAAACCAGTAATAAATCATCTTGAAGGAATCAATATACTTGGCATTGTACCCCATCGTTTTCTTCATTACCTGTCTTTTGCCACTTTAATGGGTGAAATATCTGAACATTCAGAAGGTTATCTTATAGACCGCTTTGCCCTGTTTTATCTACCCAATGCGAGTATTTTAGATTATGCAATCAAACGTCGAAAAGAGAATAAAAACATGAAAGTACTGGCAATTGGCAATCCCGATCTTGGAGACCCGGTTTTTGATCTTCCTTTTGCTGAATTTGAGGTGAATTCTATCAAATGGAATTTTTCCGATATCACGATAATGACAAGAAAAAAGGCCTCAGAATTATGGATCAAAAATAACATTGAAAAGTATGGAATCATTCATCTGGCCTCACATGGCGAATTTGATCCAATCAATCCACTGTTTTCAGCCATTAAACTGTCAAAAGGGGAAAAAAATGAAACCGATGGAAATCTGGAAACCCAAGAAGTTTTTGGACTAAACCTACAGGCAGATATGGTTGTACTGTCAGCCTGTCAGACAGGCCTCGGAAAAATAACGCCTGGAGATGATATTATCGGCTTAAATCGTGCTTTTTTTTATGCAGGAACCCACACCCTGATATCAAGTTTATGGCGTGTCAGTGATATCTCAACAGCAATTTTAATTAAGAACTTTTACAGACAATATCTTCACAACAATAAGGCTGAAAGCTTAAGACAGGCCATTTTTCATGTAAAAAAAGATTATCCGCATCCAGGATATTGGGGGGCTTTTAACCTTGTTGGCGATTATTATTAATGCGTTAGGAGTTCTCGGAAAATAAGTACCCCATTTCAAAAAATCCATGGGCTCAATTCAGCTTTTTGTATAAAACAATATTTTAGGAATAACTTTATCATGAAAGAAGAAAAAATACTCCCTGTCGATGAAATGGTCGCCTATGAAGAATTCACCAATCGAGATGAAATTCTTCGAGAAATGGATGCATGGGTAAAAAATATCCAAAGAATGGCAGCTCCCAGCACAGCCATTATATCTCCC
>Ga0272440_1002948_pt1 | contig 12993 bp, 12 predicted proteins | sample SSMMMBAug17_FD_192440 | JGI IMG/M metagenome (GOLD analysis project Ga0272440, IMG submission 192440) | Marine sediment archaeal communities from Little Sippewissett salt marsh, Falmouth, MA, United States - SSM-MMB-Aug17 | ecosystem: Environmental > Aquatic > Marine > Wetlands > Sediment ...
TGGTGGAACGTCTTGCAAGACTTGAAGAAGCACAAAAAGCGATTATTGTAGAAATGAGGACAGGTCAAAAAGCAATAATTGTGGAAATGAGAACGCGGTTTGAAGCTGTGGACAAACGCTTTGAAACAATTGATAAACGCTTTGAAACAATTGATAAACGCTTTGATTCCTTAATCAGAGAGATGTCACAACGTTTTGAAGCAATGGACAAGCGAATTTCTTTGTTAGAAAACCAGATCTCAAATCTAGGAGCGTATATTTTTGCAATGTTTGCAGCAATTATTGCATTACTTGCTTATGTGATATGGGACAGGAAAACGGCTTTTGATAAAGCGTTTGCAGAATCATTAAAAAATATTGAACAAATGTTTCAACTACACATAGAACAATTTCATCCTGTTGAGCCGGTTGTGCCTCAAGAAGAAACGTTTAATGAAAAAAGCAAGCCGCATCCTGAGCACCGAAATAATGAATCATTTTCAATACCTGAAAATATTCAGAATAAATTTCGTGATATTATCAACTTTATGAATCAATTTCCAGAAATGCGGCCTATTATGAATGCGGCGGCTTAATTTACACGAATTGCACCCTTTTTTGAACCAGTTTGTCAGGATCGCCCTTGAATATTCTCAATGGCTTCTATAATGGCTTCATGCAAGTCTTTATTAACGCCAGCATCAGCAAAATCTTGTAATCGTTTAATTTCTTTATCCTCACCACAAATGCCCAACAAATAAAACAAATCCCCTTGCACCTGAGTATTGACAGTGGGGATCCATTTCCATATCTTGTCACACAATGTCTGTGCAAGGGCAATATCTTCATCTGCAATATACTCCACGCAAACCATTGCACCCAAACGAACAGACAATAATTCATGGGCGATTAGCTGATCAAAATCATCAAAAAAGCGGCCATTTTTTAACATGGCCAGTGCCAGTTGCGTGGCCTTACCTTCTGATATCATTCGCTGCAAGTTTGTCAAATGCCACTTGTCAGGTGAATTTTTGATGACATCCAGAATTTCGGGGATGCTGGCCATGCCGGTCCACTGAAAATCATTGTACAATAAAGAGGGAACCGATTGAATACCATACTTTTCAGCATATTCTGGAAATAAATTGACATCAATTACAGACAATTGAATTTTTGGGTTCAGCCATGCCATTGGTAATATTTTTTGCATCATTGATGGACAATGGGGGCAATGAGGGGATGCAAACAGGATTAAGCTGGTTTCATTCAACGTTTCGATACCATTGAAATCCGGCGTTTTTTTGGGAGGCTGCTGGATATATGACAATGCACGGATAAATGGCGCAATCTCAGTGCCATCAGGAACTGCATGGAAATGGATATTGTCAGTTATGGCAATTTTGGGGATATCATTATCAAGGTTCTGAAATTTTACAGAAATATGATCACAGAACTTTTCAATGGATTGACCAAATGCATAAAAAATATCACTATCATTTTGTTGTCGGACATATATGGTCAATGAGATCGATTGATTGAGTTGCTTCTGCCATGATTGAATACGTTGAATATTGAAACCTGTCATGTTTTTCTCCTTGTGTCTCTCAGGGAATACTGATAAATATTGATGATGTTTCTTGAATGAAATTCTCAACATTTCTTTAGAAAAATCGTTAATAATAAACCAAAAATAGCGGAAGATCAAGGCATAACTAAAGTTTTTTGCCGGATTGAACGAACATATTGAAAAAGTTAAAAAATTACCATACAACTCAGGAAAAATACATCCTGAGGACAACAAAGGAGGTAATGATGAAAAAAAGAAACAACATATTCATAAGTATATTATTGGCAATGGTCATATTTCCTGTAACCACCTGGTCGTTCACAGCAACATCCATCCAGGGTGTTTTTGATGAAAACAACACAAAGGAAGTAAAAGTAACGCCGGATGATTGTACAACAGATGATCAATTTGGTCATGCTGTGGATGTTTCTGGAAATTTCGCGATTGTCGGTGCTTATGGCAATGATGATCGTGCCCAAAATGCCGGGGCAGCCTATATGCTTTCCTTTGATGGGAAATTCTGGGGACCTGCGCAAAAATTATCCGCCAGTGATGCTGAAGCGTTTGATTTTTTTGGATTTTCAGTTGCTATGGATCGCAATTACGCCATTATAGGGGCTTATGGTGATGATGATCATGGCAACAAATCCGGTGCGGCTTACATTTTTGCCAAAAATGACAACGATTTCTGGTATGAGTTCGCCAAAGTCAACCCCACAGGCAGCATGCCATCGGACTATTTTGGATGCTCAGTGGATATTTCCGGTAAATATATGATTGTCGGCGCTTATGGCGCACGCGACAATGGGAACGATTCGGGCGCTGCTTATATTTTTAAGCGTGATTCAAGTGGTGTCTATCAACAACAAAAACTGATTGCCGGCGATCCGGAACCATTGAATTATTTTGGGTATTCTGTCAGCATATCTGGAGATTATGCAATTGTTGGTGCATATGGAAAAAAATATCGTGGTGACAGATCAGGCGCTGCGTATATATTTAAACGCGTTGGCAACCGATGGTGCCAATTGATCAAGTTGGCCCCCTTTGATGGTTCCATGAATGACTATTTTGGCCGATCAGTGGCCATCTCTGGAAAATACGCGATTGTTGGTGCCATTGGTAGAGATGAACAGGGACACGATTCAGGTGCCGCTTATATTTATAAACGCTCTGGTTTTTTCTGGTCCCGCCATGTCAAAATAATTCACAAAAATGTGAGTCAAAATCATTGTTTTGGCGCATCAGTCAATATATCAAATGAATATGCCATTATTGGTGCTCATGGCGATAATGTCAATGGTCAACGAACTGGAGCAGCTTACGTGTACCAACTCAAGCGAAATACATGGAATAATATCGCCTTATTCCGTCCCAGGGATGGTGCTGATGGTGATTGTTTTGGGTATTCGGTTGCCATTTCCGGAAGTCAGATCATTGCTGGAGCCTATGGCAATGATGAAAATGGTGATAAATCTGGTGCAGCTTATTTGTATGGGCTTTTTTCTTCGTATCCAAACAGACAATGACTCTACAGATTGAAAATCAAACACGATTTCGGAAAATTGTTAACTCCTTTTCAATCAATATGAAGGATGCCAAAAATTAAATAACAACATGAGGAATATAGTATGCCTGCTAAAGATGTATTTCATTCAGTAGTAACAAATGGTTTGGTAAAAGATGGGTGGACGATTACAGATGGGCATCCTTCATTTACCAGTTAACACTTTTCTCGTTCCCAGGCTCTGCCTGGGAATGCATGCCCGGCGGCTCTGCCGCCTAAGCATTGGTATAGGCGGCAGAGCCGCCAAGTATGCGTTCCCAGGCAGAGCCTGGGAACGAGAAAAAATGTTAACTACTTTTCAGCAAATATGAAGGATGCCTACAGATGATCCTTTGTTTATTGAATTTGGTGGAATTGATTTATTTGTGGATATTGGTGCAGAAAAAATAGTTGCTGCACATAAGAATGGAAAAAAAAATTGCTGTCGAAATCAAGAGTTTATTGGTTTATCACTGATTTCTGAATTTCATAAGGCCTTGGGACAGTATATAAACTATAGAGAAGCATTAAAGATCGAAGAGCCTACAAGAAAGTTATATCTTGCTATTCCATCAGATATATACAATAACTTTTTTTCGCTTGAGCTTATAAAACTAGTTTCTAAAAATAATAAATTAAGCCTAATTATTTATAATGTTGAACAAGAGGTAATAATAAAATGGAAGGATTAGAAAGATTTAAAAATAGCGTTGAAAAATTGCTAAAACGTTATAGCTGTTACAAACCATCTTATGGTGATGTTGAAGTACAGTTAATTATGGACAGAGAAAATCATCATTACCAGTTACTTAATGTTGGTTGGAACAAAGATAGAAGAGTAAGAGGATGTTTGCTGCATATTGATATAAAAGATGGTAAAATATGGATACAGCATGATGGCACCGAAATCGGCGTTGCAAATGAATTATTAGAGTCAGGTATTTCTAAGGAAGATATCGTTTTAGCTTTTCACCCGCCGTACAAAAGAAAATATACTGGATTTGCTCTAAATTAGACAAGTCAAGAGCTTCGAGTATGCATTCCCACGCTAGCTAAAAAATGAGAACGAGATTCTTTTTTATTGCTAAGCGCCATCAGACGATAGCATTTCTGACAACTTTACCAATTTCGAATTTAGACCTAATCGTTATTTTTTGAATATCTAAGAAAACTCAAAAAATAAGTTCCTCATTCTTCTTTCTCATTTAGGATGGGATTAATAAACTTTTTGGTATTATCTGATATGAAAATATTTCTCCCCGGATCAACAAGCCACAATCAGTGCAATTGAATAATTGTCGACTCAAACCAGAGCATCCAGCAATAACCTGCGCAGGAGTCAAGCCACAATCTATCAGCAAACGCATTTCATCGAACAACCCTTTACCATGGTAGACCCCAAAACTCCCTGCATCACTACCGACAACAATGGGAACGTCTAATTCTTGTGCTATCCTGACCTGTTCGCATTGAGAATCGAATGTTCGCCATGCGATATCCTTTTCACCTGGAATGCTTAAATGAGAAAATAAAACATGCATGGGCACAAGTGTTGGAATCCAGTAGATTTGCTGATCCGCCATTCTTTTTAAATTTTCGGTCCCCATGAAATAACCATGCTCAATGGAATTACATCCAGCATTGATCGCTATTTCAACCGGTTGTGAGCCATTGGCATGAACCATGACAGGCAGGTTGTTCTTTTTGGCCCATCGGCAGATAGCATTCATTTCATCTTGAGAAAACTGGGGGCGGGTTTGTTTACCAAATTCGTGAATACTGTTGATACCCGATTGAACAATTTTTATATGATCAACATTGTTTTGCATTTGTATTTTTTGAACACAATTGTCAGTGGAATGAATGCCAGAACCAAAAAACTGTCCATATCGACCCTCACGATACCAGGCTTTTCCAGGTGAAAGAATTTGAATATCAAGCTTTTCAGTTTGTTTGAACTGCCATGTATGACCATATCGATCACCCGCATCACGAAGAATGGATACGCCTGCCTTCGCGTATGCTGCTAGATTTTTGAAAATCACTTTTTTAGCTTGCTCAAAATCCATATTGAGTTGTTTTTTGCGCTCATGACCATCCAGTGTGCCGGACATGGCCAGATGAACATGGGCATCGGAAAGCATTGGGCAAATGGTTTGGTTGGACAAATGTTTAGTGATTTTGGGTTGGATTTCAGCGGAAAAAGATTGAATTTGAGTAATTTTATTGTTTTCTACAGTCAGAACGACATTCTTTTGGGCGGATGTGCCGGTGCCATCAATGAGGCAGCGCACATGAATATACGCTGTTGTGTTTTTTAACATTTGAATGTTTTCATTTCGGTCAGACATTTTCCTTGTTTAAAGCAAAAATATTGTTACATAGGAACTTTCGAAAAATAAGTTCCCCATTTTAAATATTCGTATTGATGTTTACGTGCCGTAGAGACGTAGCATGCTACGTCTCTACGCGTTCTTGCATGTAATTATGATTCGATAGAAATGGGTATGTTATTTTTTTAGAATTCCATATTTATTTTCGCTGGTCCATTCATTTTTTATGCCTTCAATTTACAGAAACACGCAATCACCTCCTTTTTTTTCAATGTATCGATAAATATTCTATTTTATTTGGATTGTAAAGTAAAATGAATTCATCAATTGAAAATGGCTTCATTTTCTAAAAAAATAGCTTGACAATTTACAGGGAAATGTTTACTTATGGCAGTTAAATTGTTCATTTTGTTATTCTTTTAAAACGATTCGGAATAAAAACAGACATATTCCGAAACAATGAATGCGAATTCATTGAAAAGCCATGACAGACAAGGCGCTGCTGCCTTGAATGCTCAGGCAATGAAAGGAGAGATTTATAATGAGTCGACTTAGATGGATTACTCTATTATTGGTGGCAATGTTTGTAGCCTCCCCCGCAATGGCTGCAAATTTGGCATTTCATGGTGATTTGAATCATCGATTTATGCTCTATTCCAATCATCTGGACTGGTTCAAAGGTCAACGGCCATCGGCCTTACACGATGGAAATGTTGAGGACAGTTTCGCTGAAGTCAAATATCGACTTTGGACAGAAGCGACAACCAACAATGGGAATGTTAAAGGTGTCTACGCAGTTGAAATGGGGGGATTGCGTTTTGGTGCCAGCGGATCATTGGGTAAAGGAACCGGCGGCAGTTACTCGGGTGACTCGGTCAATATTGAAACCCGATGGGCTTACATTGACTTTCAGGTACCGGGGATTCCCAACAAATCTCGGTTAAAAATAGGTCTTCAACCATTCAAATTGAATAACAGACTATGGAATGAAACGATTCTCGGTGTCAAATATACTGAAAAAATTAATTTTTTTCAGTATCAGATCTCATGGTTGAGAACCCATGATGAACGAAACTGGAATAATGATCAAATGAATACCGATGATATCGATTTCCTGACAACCCGGTATGATATCAATTTATCTGGTCGCAAATTTAAAACTGGCGTGTTCGGTCTGTATGGTTTTAACGATGATGCCGGCGAGCTGAATCCAGGCATGATTCAATCCAGTAAATTTCAGGTGAAAAAGTTTTCCAAAGAAACAGGCCTTCGGTTCTGGTGTGTTGGATTGGATGGCGGCATCACCACGCCAATAGGTTCTAATGATGCCAAACTGTTTGCCAAATGGGATGCCATTTTTCAATTTGGAAAAATTAAAAATGCGATGTTTTATGATGATGTCGTCGCTCAGGATAAAGATATCAAGAAAGATAATGAGGGCACTGACAATGAAATAAAGTATCATGCAAAGGGTGATTTTAAAATTTTTGCATATACAGCGCATCTGGAAGCAGGCATTGACATGGGCAGCACCAAGCTGACCTATACCGGATGGTATACATCGGGTGATGATGATCCAAATGATGATTCTTTCAATGGTTACATGGCCATTGATATGGATGCTGAAGATAGTATCATCATATTTGAAGGCAACTATGCGGATGATATTGCATTTACCGATGCCCATTATCTTTTGGACAAAGGTTTTATCATGAACAAGTTGGCTTTTGACTGGCAGATTACTGATACCATGAAAGTTGGCTTGGCTGGTCTTTATATGATGACATCGAAAAAAATGGAATACAATGACCCGCTCACAAATGAAGAATACAGTGTCAGCAGCATTGGGTACGAGACTGATGCATACATGAAATGGATGTTGTATCCAAATCTTGAGTTTGCAGTCAATGGTGGATATCTATTCAGCGGTGATGGCATGGATGTTTTTGAAGAAACAGATATTCGCAATGGTACAGCCGATGAAAACATTTATATCATTGCATCTCGTGTTCGATATAAATTCTAGATCTTCTAATCAAATCCCCGGATGATTCCCTACACCCGGGGTAAATCCTTTCTATTTAATTCGTTTCCGGCCTTTTTTCAGGCCGGAACGAATCTTTTCTGAATGCTGAAAAATGGAGCCTTTATGATGCAATCGAATGCTTACCATATGAGCGCCGAACAATCGGTGGAACCTTCTTATATATCCGATCGCATTGAATCCTATTCAACCGAGAGTGTGCTCAATCGCTTATCTCCGATTCCCCAAAAAAAACAAACAATTGACTACGACTCGCTAGTCACAGAGGATGATACTCCAGTGGACAACTTTTATTGTGAAATCCAACTCAGACTTTTACCTGAATCCTTAAAAAATAGCTGGGACAGAAAAGATCCTTATATTGTCGCGGCCGATGTCGGAATATACGACTATAACCCAGTTTCACCCATTGTACCGGATGTCTTTTTAAGTCTCGATGTTCAATATGCGAATGATATATGGGCAAAAAGAAACCGCTGCTATATGATGGATATATTCAACAAACCGCCCGAACTGGCAATTGAGGTTGTATCCAACAAAGAAGGCGGAGAAAATTCAACCAAACGAAACAAATATGCAGCTTTAGGGATTCAATATTATGCCATATTTGACCCAATGAAACACATTTTGTCCAAAAAGCTTTTGGTGTATGAACTACATTCTGGCGCATACAAACCTTTGCCGACCAGAAAAAGAATTGTCTGGTTTCATGGTTTGAATCTTGGGCTGACTGTAAAATATGGCTTATATGAAAACATGAAAGCATATTGGCTCAGATGGTGCGATGCTGAGGGAAATATCTTGCTATCCGGAACTGAAGGCATGCTGGCAGAAAGAAAACGCTTGCGCGCTGAGAAAAAAAGGGCTGAGCTTGAAAGAAAGCGAGCTGAGGCTGAAAAAAAACGTGCGGATGCCCTTGCGCAAGAACTGGAAAAATTAAAAGCTGAAATGGCCAACCAGCAAAAAGAAAGAAATCTTGCATAAATGAACCCATCTCAAAAAACAATAATAATTCACCTGATGACTGTCTGCGTATTAATCTGCTTTTGGTGTGATATTTCTCAAGCCGGTCGAATTAATCCAGGTATTATCCAGGATTTATCGCCGATATCTGGCTATATTGTCAAAATTCAATCACCAGAAACAATGATTATTGACCTGGACGCCAGCGATGGTATCACCACTGGTGATCTATTTTCAGTGATCGTTGAAAAAGAATCCCTGACACATCCAGTGACTGAGACAGTCATTGGCCGATTGAATGATGTCAAAGCAATTGTTCGGATCACACAGATCAGAGACGGTTATGCGTTTTCAAAGTTGATCAAATATACGCAAAAAAAAGCATCCATCAAACCTGGAGATCGGGTGATTCGATATGACCAGATGCGATCTCAATTTACCGATCACTCTGGAAATGGCAAACACATTTATACCAATCTGCTCAAACAGTTGCCCCACCTGAAATGGCGGGCATATGCGAAAAAAAAAAATCCGGAACCAACTGACCTCAATTTAATTTATGACCACAAAGGTCTTGAAATTAAAGATACACACAATCGCCTGCTCCATTTTTATCCCCATTCGGAAATATATGTGCCATCAGTCATGCCAATGGATGCTTATCAATCTTTTGAAATGTCCGGTTTGTATGAAAACATTCGGACCATTGGAAAAGTGAAAGGGCTGGTTTATGCGGCTGATTTTTTACTGATGGACAACAGCTTGTTTATGGCAACAGCGACCAATGATCATATTGCGATTTATCAGATTACTTCCAACAAAGTTCAATTGGTTGAAAAACAAGAAATTCCATTGGAACATCAACCCATATCTGCGAGTTGGTGGCGACCGACATCCATTTCAAAACCGCATCTCACAATAACATACTGGCATAATCAAGATATTGAATCCAAGGTTTACGTACTCAAAAATCAAAAGTTGTCAGGACTGGCTTATGGTATTAATTACCATCTGGGCGGCTATGATACCAACCATGATGGTAACCCCGAAACCCTCCTGGGACAACCCATAGATCGCGAGTATTTTTGGGACAATCAGTTGTTTCGGCTTCAGTATTTTGACAATGCCCTCCGCCTGTTCAATCGTTTCAAAAGCCCCAATTCATTTTGCACATATGGCAGTGTCATTGGCGATTTAACCAATGATGGCTTTCTGGAGAATATCTGGGTTCGCAATGGTGTTCTTCGGATTTATGCAGGCAAATCTTTTTTGTATAAAACCTATGTTGGCAATTCACCTGGTCAGCAAATAACCTATGATATTGATCCAACGTCCAAAAGAAGCCTATTCCGAAACATATCCATTTATCCCCGCCCGGTTATGGCAGATTTGATAGACAATGATGGCCTCAAAGAACTCTATGTCATTCATTCAGAACGACCTTTGTTGAGCCATTTGGGTCTAACCAGCCAGGCCCTGAAAACCTGGATAAAGTGCATCAGATATCAAAATGATATGTTTTTTAGCCAGCGCGTTTCGCAAATATTCAATACTAATATCCAGGCATTAACTGTGTTTCACGGAGATTTCATCGTGCTGCTAAGAATTGAAGACCGAGACACAGACCAGCGCTTTACCAAGGTTATTCGCTGGAAAAGATAAAAACAAAGGATTATCAAAATGTCATCAAGCTTTCAGCCCCAGTGGACAGAGGCTGCCCCGGCAAAAGGAACATTCCGATCCATATTTAAATGGGGCGCTCCGGATCAATTCAAACATCCCAATAAGCGGCTTTATGCCATGCTTAAAAATGTGTTTCAACTGACAGATGATGATTTTAAACAAAAACAAAATGAAGGTAATGAAACAGTCCTTTGCAAAGCCCCTGTTCGGTTGGATAAACGACATATTGCCTGGTTTGTCAATATTGTGGGACAAAACAATGTGAATACCGATGACTATTCACGTGTTAAATATGCCAGTGGCAAGACTCTTGAAGAAATTCTCAATCTTCGGCAAGGAATAGTTTCTCAAGTACCTGATGTTGTTGTTCATCCCACCAGCAAGGCGGATATTGCTCAAATTGTGGCCTATTGTCATGCTGAAAGTATTCCAATCACTGTTTTTGGTGGTGGTTCATCAGTGACACTTGGCCTGCAATGCCCAAAAGGGGGCATTGCGCTGGTAATGCAAACCCATATGAATCGCGTTATATCCTTTAATGAAAACAATCAGACCATTACTGTTGAGGCCGGCATGATGGGTCCAGCGTATGAGCACATTTTAAACAATGCACCAGATACACTCAACGCCACCCAAAAATATACTGGCGGCCATTTTCCACAATCGTTTGAATACTCTTCTGTGGGTGGATGGGTGGTAACCTTGGGATCTGGACAACAATCCTCCTATTATGGCGATGCCTATGATCTGGTTGTTTCTCAAGAATATATCACCCCTGTCGGAGAAATAAAAACACTGGATTACCCGGCAACCGCTACTGGTCCCAAGATCAATGATATCATGAAAGGCAGTGAAGGTGTTTTTGGTGTTCTGGTTCATGTCACCATGAAAGTCTTTCGATACATGCCTGAAAACACACAACCCTTTGCATTTATATTTCCAGATTGGGAAAATGCAATCACTGCGACGCGAGAAATATCGCAAGGCGAATTTGGGATGCCCTCGGTATTTCGTATTTCCGATCCAGAGGAAACCGATGTTGGTCTCAAGCTGTATGGCATTGAAGGCACCATTTTTGATACATTGATGCAACTTCGCGGATTTAAACCGATGCGAAGGTGTCTTTTGATTGGTCAGGCTGATGGCGAACACGACTTTGCTGTCAATGTGAAAAAAAAGGTCAGAATTATTTGTTCAGATCACAAAGCCATGTATTTGACTGGTTATCCTTTATCACAATGGGCCCATAGTCGGTATATGGATCCTTACATGCGAGAGGATCTAAATGATTATGGCATCTTGATCGATACTCTGGAATCCGGTGTCACCTGGGACAGACTACATGAGTTACACCAAGGGGTTCGTGAATATATTAAAAGTTTTCCACAAACCATTTGCATGACCCATGCGTCACATTTTTATAAGCAGGGCACCAATCTGTATTTTATCTTTTTGATGCGTTTTACAGATATGGATTCTTTTATTGCATTCCATCGGGGCATTATTGAACAGATCGAAAAACATGGTGGATCGTTAAGTCATCATCATGGTGTGGGGCGCCTGATGGCGCCATTGATGGAACAACATTTGGGCAAACCGCAAATGAATGTTCTTCGGACATTAAAAAAACATTTTGACCCCAACAACATCATGAACCCTGGTGGTACAATGGGTTTTTATGAAAGCTGAACCTGTCATTCTTATTGTTACAGCTGTAAATATTGAAACCGCACCTATTCAAAAAAATCTTCGGCATGTCAGAGAACTTAAAATTGGCAAAAAAAATGCGTTTTCTGGAAATTTGTACGATCAGCCAATCATGCTTATCCAATCTGGTATTGGCATGGCCAATGCTGTGCAAGCAGCCACTGCTGTAATTGAACAGCTTCATGTTCAACTGATTATCAATGTTGGCTGCGCGGGAGTTTTCTCAGAATCTGGCCTGTCAATCGGTGATATTGGCATTGCAACAAAAGAAATAGATTGCCATGCCGGAATAGAATCTTCATCCTTAGAAACCCCACTGGAGCCATTACCATTTCCTTTAATTCAAACAGAAAATCAGGCATTTTGGGGCACATATCCAACATCAAAAATATATACTGATCAAGCCTTTAACATATTAAGCCATGCACTGGCTCCACAAAACATTCAAGTCAAAAAAACGCCATTTTTAAGTGTTTCAACAATAACAGCCAGCGAAACAAATGCACGTCGGTTGTATGCATATTTTCATGCTGGAATGGAAAATATGGAGGGTGGTGGCATTGCTCATACTGCATTGCATTATGGCATTCCCTTTATTGCAATTCGGGCTGGATCGAATGTGGTGGGTGATCGAGATAAAGCAAGGTGGCAACTAAAACAGGCGGTTGAACGTTCGGGTGAGGCATTATGTTTGCTGTTTGAAATGGATGCCCTTTCAAGTGTCAAGTGAATGCATGCTAAGGAAAACTCAAAAAATAAGTTCCTCATTTAATAATTGCTGTTTTTGAACCATGATTACACTGAAGAAGATGAATTGGGTGCAACACAAAAAAGTTGTACTTTTTTAAATTTATTGTTTTATTGCATTTCTTAGCCCTGAAAGGTCGTAACATAACAGCCCAGGGCAACGCCCTGGGTAAAATATATTACAATGATTTGAGCCCCTGAAAGGGCGACACATAAACTAACAATGATAAAAGGTAGTACAGCAAGGCAGAAATAATGCCCCGGTTTTTAAAATCGTTATAAAAATATCGTATTCGATAAAGCCACGACCGCCTGGGGTTGAAACCCCAGGCTATTTCATGTCGTCCCTGCGGGACTCAAATAGTTTTTATTATAACATAATTGCATTTTAAGCATGTCAGGTGATAATTCGAAATATTTTAAA
>Ga0272440_1002949_pt1 | contig 12991 bp, 10 predicted proteins | sample SSMMMBAug17_FD_192440 | JGI IMG/M metagenome (GOLD analysis project Ga0272440, IMG submission 192440) | Marine sediment archaeal communities from Little Sippewissett salt marsh, Falmouth, MA, United States - SSM-MMB-Aug17 | ecosystem: Environmental > Aquatic > Marine > Wetlands > Sediment ...
GCCTGGGAATGCATACTTGGCGGCTCTGCCGCCTAAACATTGGTATAGGCGGCAGAGCCGCCGGGCATGCATTCCCAGGCAGAGCCTGGGAACGAGAAAAGTGTTAACTGGTAAATGAAGGATGCCATATTTTATTGCTTTTTTGCTAATTTTTAATCAAAGTAATGAGTGGTTGTCAAATCAATTTATCACAGATGATAGTCCGAGATGATGTTTACATCAGTAATTCCTGAAGGTCTTTCTTAAATAACTGATATTCATTATCAATTTCTATAAATGCTTTGTCATAGTCAAGTTCGGAATCTGCTTTTGCTGCCTCTTCCAAAGATTTGCATTGCTCACTCAAAAGGTTGGTGCCAAATACATTGGTTGCAGATTTTAATGAATGTGCAGTATCCCTAATTTTGATCTTATCAGATTCAACAACTGCTTTTTTTATTGACTCAAGTAGAACAGGGCTTTCCTCAATATACATTTGAATCAACTCAGATAAATGCTCTCCCATTTCATTTTTTAACTCATTGATTTGTTTCATGTCCAATCTTGAAATATCTGATTGGTTCATCTTATAATCCTCCATTTTTGTTCGGTGTAGGGATCAGGTGCTTGATTATCCAAATACTTTTCTAAAAATATCATTCACATATTTTAAATGATAATTGATATCAAATATCTCCGCTATCTCGCTTTTAGTTAGATAACGCAAAATATCAGGCTCTCCTTTAACCAGGTCCATAAACTGTTGATTATCATTCCAAGCTGTCATGGCCGGTTTTTGAACCATGCGATAAGCATCCTCACGCGTAACGCCTTTGGTAATTAGGTTGAGCATCAGTTGTTGCGAGAAAATCAGTCCACCTGTTTTTTCCAGATTTTTTTTCATGTTTTCTGGATAAACGACCAGATTCGTAATAATGCGCGACAACCGATGGAGCATATAATCCACAAGAATGGTGCTATCCGGTGCAATAACCCGTTCAACCGATGAATGACTGATATCACGTTCATGCCACAAAGCGACATTCTCAAAGGCTGCCATTGCATTGGATCGAATCAATCGTGCCAGTCCAGACATGTTTTCAGTGCCAATGGGATTGCGCTTGTGGGGCATCGCTGATGATCCTTTTTGACCGCTGGCAAAATGTTCTTCAACCTCAAGCACTTCAGTTCTTTGCAGATGTCGAATTTCAATCGCAATTTTTTCAATGGTTGCTGCAAGAATGGCAAGGGTTGAAAAGAATTCAGCATATCGATCCCTTTGAATCACTTGGGTTGAGGCGTTCACAGGGGTTAAATTCAAATTTTTGCACACAAATTGTTCAATTTCAGGCGGAATGTTTGCGTAAGTCCCCACAGCTCCTGAAAGCATTCCCACAGCAATAGATTGTCTAGCACTTTCCATACGCTTTTTGTTGCGCTTCATTTCATCGTACCACACAGCCAGTTTTATCCCAAAGGTAATTGGTTCTGCATGAATCCCATGAGAACGCCCAATCATCACTGTATCTTTATGATCATGAGCCAGCTTTTTGATGGCATCCATCAGCATATCGCAGTCGGTGATAATCATATCAGATGCTTGTTTCAGTCGCATTGCCATACTGGTGTCAAGGACATCCGATGATGTCATCCCCATGTGAATATATCGTGAATCCGGCCCAACGTGTTCGGCCACATTCGTTAAAAATGCAATCACATCATGACGTGTTTCCTGTTCAATTTCCTCGATACGCGACACAGAAAATTGAGCACGCGATTTAATTCGTTCAACGGCATCACCCGGTATCATGCCGAAATGTGCCATTGCCTCACAGGCTGCGATTTCCACCGCAAGCCATGTTTCATATTTATTTTCTTCTGACCAGATACGTCCCATTTCTGGACGTGTGTATCTTTCAATCATTGAACCTCCTGTTGCAATGAAGATGATAACTTGACTTCATGTTTTTATTCTTATCTCTTCTATTAAAAAGCGTCTTTTCATCAGCGATTTGCCTTGTTAAATTGGGCTCTTGCATGCTTCAATCCAAATAATATAATATATTAACACATATAATCTTTTAACGTTTCAAAACTCCCTTTCAATTCAACAAATATCTCATTCGCCTTTTCGGTATGCCCCTCACGACACATTTTTTCAAGTGATAGTGATATCTCACGCATTTGAACCGCTCCAAAATTACCGGTCGATCCCTTAATAGAATGAGCAATATTGGTTGCTGCGTTCATCTCATTGGATGCCAGTTTTTTTTCAAGCTCGCTGAGCTGTTTGGGTGTTTCCTTTAAAAACAACTGGATGATATTTTGAAGAATGTCCTCATTTCCACCAACACGCCCCAGGAGGCTTTCTCGGTCAAAAATGTTGATATCAATTTGTTTGGGTTGCTCTGTGGAATCAGCACACGCATTATCATGAACTTGTACAGTAGTCGACTCAGGCGTGTTTTGTGAATGCGGCGTTTGGTCTTGCTCTTTGGGAGGATCATCAGTTCTCTGTGAAGATTGATCTTTGGAAGAATCCGTTGTTTTCTGTAAAACTTGATCTTTGGAAAGTTCAACTGTTCTCTGCTGGGAAATTGCTTTGACACCTGTTTTCTCAATAGCATTTGCTAGAAGATCAATCGATAAAGGTTTGGTCAGAAAATCATTCATACCGGCATCAAAACATTTTTCTTTGTGTCCTTTCAGCGCGTGAGCAGTCATGGCGATAATTGGAATATCGTGTTTTCTGACTGCTGATTCTGTATCTCGGATGTTTTTTGTGGTTGTAATGCCATCCATTTTGGGCATTTGAATGTCCATGAGTACCAAATCAAAATCGATATTTTTCAGCATCTCGATGGCCTCAAGTCCATTTTCAGCAATTTTTGACCGACATCCCATTTTTCTGATCATATTTTCAGTGACTTGCTGATTCACCAGATTGTCCTCGACAATCAATACAAAAAGATCTTTAAATCGATCCTTCAGGGTAATAGATGATTGTCGGGGCTTTAAGGTATCAGTCTGTTGTGCCTCTTCAGTAGCGATTGCCTGCAAAATTGCTTGCTGCATATGCTTTAATTTGATTGGCCTTCTAAAGAATGATGAAAAACCATATGATTTATAATTCTGAAGATCATTATGTTGGAGCATGGAGGTGAGCATCACCATTGGAATAGATCGAAGCGCATTATCTTTTCGAATCGCCTGACTCAGGGTTTTGCCATCCATTCCAGGCAAATGCATATTGACAATCAAAAGATCCGGCAAGCGTTTTTCTGTATCCGCCTGTCTCAGCTTATCCAGTGCAGTAATCCCATCTTCAGCTTCACTGATTGAGCAATTCCATTGTAACAGATGATGCTTTAAAAGTTTTCGGCAAGTGAGTTGATTTTCTACGATCATGACACTCAAGCCAGACAGCTTTTCAGAAATTTGAACGCCTTGACCTCTTTTTCGGGGATCCTTTTTGAGCTGAACTGTAAACCAGAACTTGGATCCTTTTCGTTCCACACTAGTCATACCGATTTCTCCACCCATTTTTTCAACCAATTGCTTGGAAATAATTAAGCCAAGCCCAACGCCACCATAATCTCGTGTTAACGACATGTCCACATGGGAAAAAGGCTTGAATAATCGATCCATCCGCTCTCTTGGAATCCCCAATCCCGTGTCTGATACTGTAAATTTCAAGATCGAATGTGTCTCTGTTTCTTCTTCCTGATCCACTTCGACAACAATTTCTCCCTTATCAGTATATTTAACTGCATTGGTAACAAGATTGAGTAAAATCTGTCTTAACCTGTTGACATCACCAATATAACCAGAGGGTATATCGTATGGAACAAATGCCGCATAGTCCAACCCCTTTTCAAAGGCGCGAGCAGCCATCATATCGCTAAAATCCTCCAGGGTATCTCTCAAGTTGAATGCGTTTTCTTCAAGATGAATCTGGTTGGTTTCAATGTTTGAAAAATCGAGTATATCATTAATGATAGCCAGCAAAGAATGAGCAGAGGTTTTAATGGTTTGCGCATACTGGTGTTGTGTGGCATCCAATCGTGTATCCAGCAACAAGGCATTCATGCCCATGATACCATTCATTGGTGTTCTTATTTCATGACTCATGTTGGTAATAAAATCGGTTTTGGTCTGATTGGCAATAATGGCTTCATTGCGTGAAGTTTCAACCGATTCACGCAAGGCAATTTCTTTGGAAAGGGCCATGTTTTTTAAGTGATATAAAGTATAGCAAACACACGTTATTAGAAGAATTGACAGGGAAAACATCCCCAAAAAGGTATAGGTAATTTTTTGTAAAGTCCCAATGATACTTCTTTGGCTCACAATGTACCCAATCATGTAATCTGCTCCAAAAAAAGTGATGGGAATATAAGAAGTCAGTAATTTTTGGGCAGACCGGCCTTTTTGATGAGGCAAACGCCCATTGACAATGGCATTTGCTGATTCCCTGATTGCAAAATCGCTTAAAAGAATCTTTGTGGAGGGAGCAGAAAACTCAAAGCAGTTTTTACATAACAGAAAATGCGCCTTTCCTGAATGACAAAGCACCCAAGGATGACCATCGGTTGAAATATAGAGGTCTGAAAATACAGATTTAAATATTTTTTCAGGATCGATAATAATAACTAAGTTACGTAAGGATTTCTGTGGATTTAGAACAGGTATCATGAAAGCAATTCGCACACTTTGTTCAAATGAAAATGTGTTGACTTGTGTTTGCTGAACAAGGTTCTGCTTCATAATGTTAATATTGTTGTTAAAATGATAAATATTTTGTGAAAATCGGTTGTTAAGATCTACGATCTGCTGGACATCATCTTTTAATATGATTCGCTCAATAGATGGTTGACGGGTATAGAATCGTTTCAATAAATCGGTGGTTTCTGATTCTTCATGGTTTAAACCATCAATTTTTTGGGTGATTTCCGTAATTTTTTCTTCCATCAAGCTTTCTATGGTTTGTATTTGTGTGGCCGCCATTTTCATTTCGGTTTTTAAATCAAGAAATGCATCAGAAATAAATTGGGTTCTTAGATTCGCTGTAATATAAACACCAGTTCCGATAATGATGAAAATAAGCGTTGCAATTATTGTTAGCCAAGTCAGTTGTTTTTTCATATTTAACCGCTCTCTTTGATAGTTTAAGAATAATTAAATTTTCGTTTGATCACACAAGAGACAAGGCATTTCTTGTCTCTACAGCAAAAGCCCTTGATGAATAAGAAGCAGTTTTTGAAGGGCTTTTCAGGAGGGCTTTCTCGTATTTCTTGTATTTCAGTGTCACTTAGCAGCTGTCGCTGAAAAATGGGTAAGAAGTTATTCAAACATTCCTGAATTATTTAGTGGGTGTGTCTTTAGTGAAAAAAATAATACAAATATCATGAATTATTTTTTCACATTGATCATGGCATTTTGATAATATTCAATATTAAATTGATCTGAAAAGCCACGCAAGGATTCTGTAGCGCCAAGGAGCAATACCGCACCAGGCCGTTTCAAGGAGCGTGCAAATTTTCCAAAAAGCTCTCGCTTGAATTGTTCTGAAAAATATATAGAAACATAGCGACATAAGATTAAATCAAACGGCCCCAGGCTCATAAATGCATCTTGAAGGTTAAATTCTTTAAATGAAACAATTTTTTTAATTTCAGGAATGATTTCCCACTGATTGGATTCTTGTTTGAAAAAGCGACTCTGTTTATCTTTTGGTAACCCCCGTTGAATGGCAATAGCGTCATACCGGCCACTTCGTGCGGTTGTCAGTGCGGATGATGAAATATCAGTTCCAAGAATTTCAAGTCTGTGAAGATAGTTAAGCATGCCGCGATATTGTAGAATTTCGTAAAAAAGCATGGCCAGGGAATAAGCTTCTTGGCCGGTTGATGCTGCTGCGGACCATATACGTACTTTTTCACCTTTTATCATTCGGTCAATTAAGTTGGGTACTCCCTTTCTTTTCAGATATTCCCACGCACTGTTATCTCTGAACCATGATGTTTCATTGGTTGTCATGGCATCGATAATTCGCTCGCGTAAATTTCCGCTTTTATCGTTTTTGGCTTTTAGATGAAAAGCCTGAAATGAATCCGCTCCAACTTCTTTGGCCAATTCTGAGAGTCGGGTTTCAATCAGGTACTCTTTTCCTTTTTCTAAAACAATACCGCAATGGTTTTCAATAAATTGTTTGAGCAGAATATATTCTGGCTCTGAGACATTGATCATCGTTTGCCTCCCTTTTTGACCAATTCTTGAATACGAATGGCCAATTTGTCCAGAGGAATGGTTTCATCTGCATTGTCCGATTTTGCAACAGCTCCAGGCATTCCCCAAACCACAGAACTGGCTTCATCCTGAATAATTGAATAACCGCCTTTGCGACGAATGGCACTCACTCCGGCTGCCCCATCGGTACCCATACCCGTCATAATTACAGTTAAAACATTTCCAGCATACACATTTAAAATGGACCGAAATAATACATCGACCGCAGGCCGACAACTATTAACCGGTGGAGAATCAATTAGGCTGATATGGTTCCCTGCCACACTTTTCTTTATGACCATGTGTCGTCCGCCAGGGGCAATATACATGACCCCAGGTTCAATGCGGTGACCATCGGCAGCCTCACAGACTTTAATTTCTGATTGCTTGTCTAGACGTTCTGCCAGGGATGCTGTAAACATTGGGGGCATATGTTGAACTGCCAGAATGGGTACAGGAAAAGCTTTTTCTATCACAGGAATTACTTTTAATAAAGCATTTGGGCCACCTGTTGAAACTCCTAACGCGACAGCATCAATTTTATTAACTGTTCTAAGTGAATGTTTTGTTGGAGACTCTGTTTTTTTGGAAACAGGTTTTGGTACGGTTGATATTTGCGGCTTGGGCTCAATGGGCGGTTTGGTATGGGTTCTATTGACTGGCTTTGATGGTTCTATTTTGGCTTGACTCAGGCTTCTGGCCTTTCTTGAAAATTTGCGCGTTTTCACCAGGGACATAAGTGGAATAAGGGCAGATCGTAATTTTGCAATATTTTTTTCAATCGATTCTTCAGACGGTTTGGTAATAAAATCAAGCGCGCCACTTTCCAGTGCTTGCATGGTCAGATTCGCATTTCCCTTTTCAAAGGCGCTTAACATAATCACCTCGATATGCGGAAACTCTTTTTTGATTGCTTGAAGTGTTTCGAGGCCATTCATTACAGGCATGTACATGTCCAATAGAACAAGGTCTACTTCCTTAATTTTTATTTTCGACAAGGCAATTTTTCCATTGGATGCTGTTCCTGAAAGTTGCGTATCCTTTATTTCTTCAACAAGCTTTGAAAGTATTTGTCTGTAAGTGACAGTATCGTCAACAACAAGAATATTGATATCCTCTGCCATGGGATAACTCCTTCGTATTATTCATCATTGATTAGGATAATGATGGCATTATGTTATCAAATAAACTACATTTCGTTACCATATCTTATCCAAAAAGATCAATTCAGAATGGTAATTTTATAGGCATCCAGCATTGTTTTTGAAATGTTTGATAGCGTATAAACCTATTCCAAAAAGGCTGACTTTGAATCTATCAATTTCGGCTGAAATGGACCTTTTTGGAGCGAATAATTGCAATCTTTATGCGCTATTTGAATACCGGTTCCAATATGCGTTTATAGTATATTGGAGATTTATTGCAAGAAAATAATGATATTAAACAAAATCCCACGAGTTTCACCTGATACGCTACAATAGCAAAATTCTAAAACACGTTATTTCATCGAATATATTATCATATATATTTGACCTTAATTAAAAAAAATAGTATAAAAATATCATAATTTGTTCCTTGAAAATATCCCAAAAATTGCAGATGCAATCAATAATTTTTGAATCATTGATTTCAATGTAATATACCAGATTAAAAAAAACAACGCAACCAATCGTGCGTATCCACCCTCTATGAGAATATTTTGTTATATATGTCACAAAAAAATCAAAGAAATTGAATTTTAATGTCAGATTTTCAAGTTTTTAGTTTCTATTTAAATAAGTACTTCATTTGTTTATTATTCATCATTATTAAGTACAGGTTTTATTTATGCCTGTCTACAAGAACGAAAGGAGAACGATCATGTATTTGAATTTAAAAGTCAATCGATATGTTATTGTATGTATTTGCTTATTTATCAATTGCTTAGGGACTGTTAACGCCAAAGTAGTTCCTGGAACGACAAGACATAAGCAACCGGAAAAAACACCGATTAACAAAAATTATGATAACAAGTTAATTGAGACAAAAACCAAAGTTAACCTTACACTGGGAACAGCCTCTGAAAGTGGTGTATTTTATCCTGTTGGAAGAGGTATCAGTAAAATGATTAATCAACGAAAGCTTGAGTATGGTTTACGATTTATTACATACAGCACGAGCGGTTCCAAGTATAACCTTCAGGCTATTCGTAACGGCGAACTGGATTTAGCCATTTCAAGATTTGATCTTGCTTATGAGGCTTATCGAGGGATAGGTTCTTTTGAAAAACAGGAACCATATAAAGATCTTCGCTATATAGCCACCTTGTACCCAATGCCCATTGGTATTGTTGTTCACAAAAAATCAAATATTCAAGAACTTAAAGATATCAAAGGCAAACGCGTAAATATAGGAAATCCAGGTTCAGGAAAACGTTCGGTTGCGAATATGATTTTCAAAGCCATGAAATGGGAACGATCTGATTTTGATCGGGTAACCGGTCTGGCCACTCGTGAAATGGGCAATATTTTTTGCTATGATGGAATTGATGCCATCATCGAATTGTTAGGCATGCCTGCCGAATTTTACAACAAGATCACACATGAATGTTTGGGTCGATTCATTTCTGTGCCACGTGATGTGACTTTTCAAATTCAACGTGAAAACCCATTTGTTGAATATGGAACCATTGCGGCCGGATTGTATCCCCATAACCCGGAGCCTGTTTCAACATTTCAGATTGGCGCAGTCTTGTTATCATCGCGACAACTATCTGGCGATGTTATCAGTCGTGTTTGTGAAACTATATTTGGCAATATCGATGAATTCCGAAAGGTTCATCCAGCTTTGAAGAACTTTAGCTTAAATAATATTAAGAAGCAAAAATCATTTATTCCTTATCACAATGGGGCAATCAAGTTTTATCGACAGCAAGGGTTATCGATGTAATGATACGAAATAAAAAGGTCATACGATTATATGTTTTTACAATTATGATGATATGGATCGCCTTGTCCATCAGCAAGCCATTGCATGCAAATGAAAGTAATCTCAGACATAATAACAGAATTGTTGGCGGCGTAATTGCTAGCGAAGATGAGTGGCCCTGGATTGCTGCTTTACTCAAAAACAATATACAAGATTGTGGCGCCGCATTGATTCATTCACACTGGGTGATTACTGCTGCACATTGTCTTGAAGATAAAACAGCAAACTATAAGGTTTTGCTGGAAACATATGACTTAGCAACTGATTACCAGGACAATAAATATAAGATCAAAGAGATCATTATTCACCCAGAATACAATTCAGATACTATCGATAATGATATTGCCTTGCTTGAACTAACAACAGATATTACCTGGATTCCTCCTTTATGTATTTATCAGGGCAGCCTGGCAGACAAAACAGGTATTGCCTTGGGTTGGGGCAGTATGAACAGTGAGCAACCGAATGGTTCAGCGCCTGCTAACTATCCCGACCAACTAAGACAGGTAGAAATTCCTGTCGTTTCACAGAAAATCTGTGAAGAACATACCACATTTAGTGTAACTGACAATATGTTTTGCGGTGGATACGCGGAAGGCGGTAAAGATGCCTGCTGGGGAGATAGTGGCGGCCCATTTGTGATTAATGAAAACTATCGCTGGTTTTTGGCAGGTATAATCAGTTGGGGCGAGGCATGTGCCTGGCCGGGATACTATGGTTATTATACACGCGTTTCCAATTATTATTCTTTTATTACATCCTACGTGCCGCTGAATCAATGTTCATCAGATATTGACCAAAATGGACGGCTTGAACTAAAAGATGTGTTAATGCTGATCAAGCACCTTTCAAATGAAAACCCAAATCTATCATTCAGCAAGGGGAAGCATGAGCAAAGACAATGATGAACGAATCCTGTTAACTCAAAAAGTGCGTGCATCAGGATGAGCAGCAAAACTGGGTCCGGGGGACCTGAAGAATATTTTATCGACACTATCAGAAACTAAGCATCCGGATATTTTGGTGGATATGCGTCACAGCGATGATGCGGGCGTGGTTCGTTTGACCGATGACATTGCGCTGGTACAAACCCTTGATTTTTTTACACCTATTGTGGACAATCCTTATGATTTTGGCCGTATCGCTGCTGCCAATGCATTCAGTGATATTTACGCAATGGGAGGGACCCCTCTCACAGCCATGAATATTGTGTGTTTTCCATCAAAAGATTTCAGTACAGACATTCTAAAACAAACATTGGCTGGCGGACAAACTATTATTCAAGAAGCAGAAGCACATTTAGTCGGCGGTCACAGTGTTGACGATCAAGAATTTAAATATGGCCTTTCAGTGACGGGTGTTGTGCATCCAGATAAAATCGTTTCAAACAGTGGCGCATCCCCCGGAGATCTTTGTGTCCTGACCAAGCCTCTTGGAACGGGTATTTTGGCCACCGCAATTAAAGGACAGATTGCCAGTCAACAAAATATTAATCATCTAATACAGACAACATCAAGTTTGAATAAATATGCATCGACCGCAATGAAAATGTTTCCAATATCAGCATGCACAGATATCACCGGATTTGGACTGGCCGGCCATTCGACTGAGATGGCACTGGCCAGTAATGTTTGTATTCATTTTTATGGAGATCAACTCCCCTTAATACCACAAGCGACTGAATATGCCCAAATGGGGATGATCCCTGCTGGAGCATATGCAAATAAAAATTATTTCAGCCAATATGTTCGTGTGGCATCGCGTATTCCGAAAGCTCTAGAAAACATTTTTTATGATCCACAAACCTCCGGTGGTCTATTGTTGAGTATACCTGCTCAGTATGCTCAGGATTGCCTGTCGGCAATTTTACAAAAAAATATTGATGCTGCTATTGTTGGAGAAGTGAAAAAACCGGATATTTCACCCATTGTTGTTTTAAAATAGTTAGGAATTCAAAAAATAATATACCCATTTCTATCGGATCATAATTACATGCAAGATCTTGTAGAGACGTAGCATGCTACGTCTCTACTACACTAAGGCAGAAATAATGCCCCGGTTTTTGCCCTGTATTGATTCAGTCATGCAAAATTTCGGCAAAGCCACGACCGCCTGGGGTTGAAACCCCAGGCTATTTCATCCCGTCCCTTCGGGACTCAGTTAGTTATATTTAATAGTTCGACACAGTTTTTATGAGAAATATTTTAAAATATTTCGAATTATCACCTGACATGCTTAAAATGCAATTATATTATAATAAAAACTATTTGAGTCCCGCAGGGACGACATGAAATAGCCTGGGGTTTCAACCCCAGGCGGTCGCGGATTTGCCGAATACGATATTTTTATAACGATTTTAAAAACCGGGGTATTATTTCTGCCTTGCTGTACTACGGCTCGTAAACCTCAATACGAACATTTAAAATGGTGAACTAATTTTTCGAAAGTTCCTTAATGGTCAAAATGCCCCAATTTCAGAAAAAAAATAGGCAATAAATAGAGAGAACACTGAAAAAAATTAAATTTGGTAAAAAAGTGATTGACACTTCACGAAAAGTATTATAGCTTTCTATTTTTTATGGCGCAAGCGGAATTGTTCCAAAGAGATCAGGACAACCGCTAAACAAATAATTGCAACAGTCTGATGACAATTGCAATTTCAAAAAGAAAGGAACAAATCATGGCAGAAGGAATCCTAGATGTCAATGATAGCAATTTTGATGAACTCGTTCTAAAGTCAGACAAACCCGTTGTCGTTGATTTTTGGGCAGTCTGGTGTGGTCCTTGTAAAGCAATTGGACCTGTTCTTGAAGAGCTTGCAAAAGAAAAAGGTGATGAAGTATTATTTGCCAAATGCAATGTTGATGAAAATCAGGAAATGCCAACCAAGTTTGGAATTCAGGCGATACCAACACTGATATTCTTTAAAAATGGAGAGGCAGTTAACCGAATAACAGGAATGGTTCCAAAATCAAAAATTGAAGAATCAATCAACAGCATTCAGTAACAGGCGGAAAATGCACAGGCATCGATATGAACAGGTGGTATTGTTTTTTTGGATCATTATCACTATAATTCAGGCCATTGGCTGTGCAACTGGTGACCATAAAAGAGAAAAGGTAGCTATTGAACTGCTTGAGGAAGGTGAAGCATTCTATCAGGCAGGAAAATATAGATTAGCCATTGAATCTTTTGAAAATCTTATAGACTGGTATCCGTTTAGTGTTCATGCATCGCAGTCAGAATTGCGCATCGGTGATGCCTATTATAAATTAGGTGAGTATCACGATGCCATATTCGCTTATGAAGGCTTTGAACGACTACATCCAACACATGAAAAAGCACCATACGTTCTTAATCAGATTGGTATGTGTTTTCTAAATCAACTGGATACTTTGGATAGAGATCAAAGCTCAGCCATACAGGCGGTTAGGTACTTTGATCGAATCCGTCATGAATACCCGCAAAGTTCATATGCAACTCAGGCAAAAAACAAGATGATGACTTGTTATAAAAGTCTGGCAGAAAATGAATTTTATGTGGGAATGATTTATTACAAAGCAGAACGTTACCAGGCAGCAATGAATCGATTTCAAATAATTCTTAAGCGATATCCCGATGTTGGACTGCATAAAAAAGCAATTGCCTTTATTGCAAAATGCCGGATCGCCATGGCCCAAAGGGGTCAAAGTAGTATGATAAGGAGATAATAACGAATGTCCAAAGTATGTGCAATAAAGGCAATTGCTTTTTTATG
>Ga0272440_1002950_pt1 | contig 12990 bp, 9 predicted proteins | sample SSMMMBAug17_FD_192440 | JGI IMG/M metagenome (GOLD analysis project Ga0272440, IMG submission 192440) | Marine sediment archaeal communities from Little Sippewissett salt marsh, Falmouth, MA, United States - SSM-MMB-Aug17 | ecosystem: Environmental > Aquatic > Marine > Wetlands > Sediment ...
GCCCTTTCAGGGCTTAAGCACTTTTTCTTTTTGACCCAGGGCATTGCCCTGGGCTGGTATGTTGTCGCCCTTTCAGGGCTAAGAAAAAAAATCTCCGAATTTTTTGGGAATGCGCCCAATTTAAAGTATTTTTTTTCATCTTATTCATCTTTTTCAGCGTAATCCAGGTTCAAAAATAAGGATAAACTATGCTTCCCCCATCTGTTGGATGCGCCCAATAGAACCTAAAAATTGCATACTGGAAAGCTAAGATTTTGTCAAAACCAAATTTACACTCATTTACATAAAAATTAGTTTTTTTGAATTTTTCACCCAAATGGATATTAACATGCTGTATTTCTTTCATCTTATTTGTCTTCTTTGGTGTAATCCTGGGTCAAAAAAATAAAGAGTGATAATCCAAATTCCGGCCATTTTAGTTACACTCAAATTATTTATTTTCACTAAGGAATGCTCTAATAACATCCTCATTTTATCTTGAACGTACAAAAAAATAAAATCGTGTAGAGACGTAGCATGCTATGTCTCTACAGACAACCCCCCCGAAACGAACAATATCAATAATGGGGAAGTTATTTTTCAAGTATTCCTAACTTGAACATACGCCCAAACGCCCATTAACCCAATTATTTGCACATATGATATTGATTCATTTTAAATCTAAATTCTCATTGACAATACAACAATTTTTGATAATACTAAACGATTTATATAGTATGTAAATATCATATTTAAATTATTACTTATTTTTACCATAAGGAGGTTTACTCATGGGAAAAGGAGATCGACGAACAAAACGCGGGAAAATATTTAGAAACTCAAATGGCAACAGCCGGCCAAAAGGAAAGAAAAAAAATAAAAAAACAAATAATTAATGACTTGAAAAGGAAAAACATTGGACATAAGGTTGGTTTTTCCTTTTCATTAAAACGAACATAATTTGTTATAATAGCGTTGAGTTGTAATGTATTGGTTTAAGGTAACAGTCATATTTTTATGAGCATTGAATGTTTTCATTTTACCTAAAAAGGCATAAGTGATGAATAAATGGCGGCTTTTTTTCATTTTTGCTATATTGATAATGGTTATATTTTTTTCTTTTCTGTGGTCAAGTAACCCAAAGAACGCAAAAATTCGTATTGCAGTTGTTGGCCCGATGTCTGGAAAAAGTGCAATCATGGGTAAATCAATTGTTCAGGCTGTACAATTGTTTCTGGATGGGATGAAACAAAAAGTTGATGATGATTTTCCGAGTATTGCAATTGATATCTTTGATGATCAAAATAGTGCTCAGCAGGCTGAATTAATAGCGAAAAATATTGCCAGACAAAATGTTCATGTTGCTGTGATCGGTCATTTTTATAGCTCTTGCTCTATTCGGGCAGGACGAATATATAAAAAATTTGGCATTCCTGCTATCAGTCCTGCTTCAACCAATGTCAATGTTACAAAAGATAATCCCTGGTACTTTCGAACCATATTTAATGACAATCTTCAAAGTCGATTTTTAGCCATCTATGCACGTGAAGTGTTTCATGCGACATCAGTCAGTATTATTCGTGAAGATCTCGAATATGGCCAGTATCTGGCAGATATTTTTATGAAGAAAGCCAAAGAAATTGGTATTCGTGTGAATCATGTCTGGTCTTATGAAGTTGAATCAACAGATCTGGATAAACGATTGGAGGCTATTGTCAATAACCTTGAGCGCAAAAGGAATGTTGGTCTGATTTTTCTTGCGGGTCATAGTACAGAGGGAAGCAAAATTATTCAGATGATCAAAGATCGTAAGCTGAATCACACTATCATTATGCCAGATTCGTTTGCTTCCGCAGCATTTCAAAACAGTTTTGACGAATTATCAAAAGAACGTGAAACACCTGGTTTTTATACCAATGGTTTGTATGTCACAACACCACTTATTATGGATACTGCCAATGAAAAAGGTCAACAATTTGTTGAAAATTTCATTGCAACCTTTCATCAAAAACCTGGATGGCATGCTTCCTTTGCTTATGATACAGCAATGATTTTATACAATGCCATTGAAGAATGTAATATTCAGGGTGATCCTGGAAATATTATCAATGAACGTATTGCCATTCGTGATTGGCTGAAAAAATTAAACAGTGTTGATATAGCCATTGAGGGCGTTACTGGATTTAATTATTTTAATGAATTTGGAGATGCTCAAAAACCTGTATCCATTGGCATATATAAAAACAAAAACATTGTATCCTCATTAACACAACTTCAAATTGTCAATAACATGATGGATATTGATGATATTGAAACTGAACTTAGAAATAAGCGTTTACTCTATATTGATGACCAGTATATGTATTTAACCAAAGTGGTCTATACTGGTATTCAGTTAAATAAAATCGAAAAACTTGATATCAAATCAATGACAGCAGATATCGATTTCTTTTTATGGTTTAGATTTCAGGGAAAATTTGAATCGCAAAATTTTGAATTTGCCAATGCTGTTGGAGACTTAAACATTGAAGGGCCTATTTGTCGAAAAAATCGTGATGGGATTCAACATCATTTGTACAAAATTTCCGGACGATTCAGTCTGGATGCCTTTGATGACTCTCCACCTTTTGGTCGTCATATTGTAGGCTTCCATTTTCGACATAAACAGTTAACACGAAATAATTTAATATTTGTTGTTGATGTTTTGGGCATGGGTGATGAACTGGAAAAATCATCAAAAAACAGCTCAAAAATGAAACAATTGCTGAACCCTTCATCTAAATGGTGTGTGGATAAATTTGTTTGTTTTCAAGATACTGCTGAAATCAGTACCTTAGGAATTCCAGAATATTTGAATTTAAAAAATGGGGTGGTTAAATTTTCTCGATTTAATTTAGGTGTTCTTGTCAAAAAAAGCCAGTTTAATTTTCGGGAAATAATTCCCAGAAGTATTGACCAATACCTTATTTTGATAGGATTTATTTTTATCATTATCACACATTTGCTAAGCAAAAAACAAATGTGTAACCAATTTAAAAATACCATTTGGACTGCTCGAGTCCTTATGACCTGGATGATCATTAAGTCTTTTGAACTGATTTTATTAGATTGGTTGTTCATCAAAACAACAATGGAAAAACTGGTTTTGGTGAAAACTATTTTTGATGTTCTCTGGTGGTTGATACCGGCTATATGTATCAACATGGCTGTAAACCGATTTATCTGGATTCCGCTCGAAGAAAAATCCGGGCGAAAAATTCCCAGTGTGGCTCGTCGCTTTGTAGATACGTTGGTCATTATTCTGGCTATTTTTGGTATTGTTGCATATGTTTTTGGTGAAAAAGTGACAGGTCTGCTGGCAACATCAAGTGTCGCTGCAATGATTATTGGCCTTGGTGTTCAGATGAATTTGTCCAATATATTTTCTGGAATTGCGCTAAATCTTGAACGCCCCTTTAGACCGGGTGATTGGGTGAAAATTGGATCTTTTGATGAAGGTCAGGTTCTGGATGTCAGTTGGCGTGCAACACGAATTAAAGCAAGAGATACAGCGATCATCCATATTCCAAATGGCATGGTCAGCGAGTCAAACATTAAAAATTTCAGCTATCCAAACCAAAATATTGAAAAATTCATTGATATTGATATTGATTTTAAATATCCGCCTGCTCGGGTACAAAAAATTATTATTGATGCCTTATTGTCGGTTGAAGAAATATTAAAGTTTCCCAAACCTTTTACCCGCATGAAAGGAATGACCGATTGGTCTTGTATTTATGGTGTTTATTTTTATCTGGATGATTATGCTAAAAAATTGGCTGTTGAAGAAGCTGTTTGGAAAAGAGTTCGGGCTCACTTAAGAAGAGCAGGTATAGAAAAAGCCATTAAACGAAACCTTATTTATATATCTGATGATAAAAACAGAACTGAACTTGATACCATTGAACCAATCAATATTATTAAAGATATTGATGTGTTCAAACCATTCCCTGATGAAGCTAAGTCTTTTATCAGTCAACGGGCTCACACGAGTAAATTCAAAGAAAATGAGACAATTGTTCGTCAGGGCGATGAAGGTGATTCATTGTTTATCATTATTGAAGGTGCGGTGAAAGTTCAGATCAGACAGCCTGATGATAAAATTATTGAGCTCGCTGTTCTCGGAGCTGGTAAATTTTTTGGTGAAATGGCACTTCTCACAGGAGAAACACGAAGCGCTGATGTTATCGCAATCAGAGAAACCCATGTTATTGAAGTCACTCGTGAAAATATTGCCCCAATCATGCAGCAACACCCTGATCTTTCCAATATGTTGGCTGAAGTGCTTAGCTTTCGGAAACAAAGAAATGAATCGATTATTGAAGATTCAGCATGTCAGGAAATGAATGAACATGATACGCCAAAACACATTGTTGGAAAAATTATGCAATATTTTGGAATTAAGTCATGAAAAATAAATCTGTAAGAAGAAATGTTGAAATGTTGAAATGTTGAAATGTTGAAATGTTGAAATGTTGAACAAAAAATATAACAGGTCGTCGTTTGAAACTTTTGAAATAAAATATCTTAGGAATACTCGAAAAATAAGTTCCCCATTTAATTAATTGCATTCCTTTTTTTGCATTCCTTAGTAACTGTTTTAGAAAATATCCATGAACCCATCAATGGCTGAAATTATGCAATATCCTTTAATCGGTTTATTTTTCACATGTAAAAGATACCAAACTTTTGAATATCCAGGATGTCAGCATGCGCATCAAGTTTCAGCGAACTGATGGAAAAGAAATGGAAATTGACCTTAAAGCTGAATCCGACTGCGGAAGTGTTATTTTAATTGAAGTAAAAAAAATGAAAAAAGCAATTGGTGTCAATACGATTCGAGATTTTATTGAAAAAATTGATCGATATTCAGATCTTCACCCCAAACAAAAAGTATTGCCAGCAATCCTTTCTGTGGGCGGTTTTACAACAAAAGCAAAAGCATTATGCCAATCAGAAAAAATTGGTATGGCAACAACAATTCCTTATTTGATAAATGATCAAAAAAGATAATCTGTAAGGCTCTTAACGATCATTAATTGATCAAATTTTCAATTTCTATAAAAAATAGGCAAGAATGACCCTTCAAGAAGAAAATAAAACGCTTAAACTACGTCTTGAACGAGCAGAAGCAGTTATTAAGGCCATTCAAAGTGGTGAAATTGATGCTGTTGTATTGAATAAACAGGTGTCATTGATCAGGCCGGAATCAGAATTGCGTAAAACCGAAGCTGATCTTGAAGCCAATCGTTTGAATTTCAAAACCTTATTTGATTCTATTGAAGAATTTTTGTTTATTATTACCACCAATGGCATCATTCGTCATTTTAATCCTATTGTTGAAAATGTTTTAGGCTATACGCATACTGATTTATTGGGAGCACATATTTCTCAATTAAAAGAAATTCATTTAAAAAAAACTGATTCTGCTCATAATCCCATTCAATTTCCAGAATGTTTAATCACACAGGATGGACAGGTGATTCATATTGAAACGCGAATGACACGCGGCAAATGGTCGGGAGAAGATGTTTATTATTGCCTGTCCAGAGATGTAACTGAACGAAAAAAATATGAAACTGAATTAAATCGTCTGAATCAACAACTCCAGGAACTCAATCAAGAGCTTGAACATCGGGTTAACGAAAGAACCAGCGAACTGAATGAAGCCAAAAAAATGGCTGAAACTGCCAATGATGCTAAAAGCGAATTTTTGGCCAATATGAGCCATGAACTTCGAACCCCACTGAATGGTATTCTGGGTTATACACAAATTCTGAATCGTGATACCAACCTGTCTGAAAAACAAAAAAATGCACTTTCGGTCATGCATAAAAGTGGTGAGCATTTATTAATGCTGATCAATGATATTTTGGATTTATCCAAAATTGAATCAGGAAAAATTGAGCTTTTTCCTGAAGTTATTGTCTTAGATGATTATTTAGAAAATATTGTTGATATCATTCGTGTGCGTGCCATGCAAAAAAATATTCAACTGGTCTATCAAAAAGCTTCAGATGTCCCATCTGCTGTTATGGCTGATGCCAAAAGACTTAGACAAATACTTTTGAATTTATTGGGTAATGCAGTAAAATTCACCCCAAAAGGAAAAGTGATTTTTGATATTTCCAAAACTAAACAGGGGATGTGCTTTAAATTCATTGATACAGGCATTGGCATTTCACTTGAATATCAAAAAGATATTTTCCAATCTTTTTATCAAATAAATGCGTCGGTCAGACAAACTCAGGGAACTGGCTTAGGACTTGCAATCAGCAAGCGCTTAATCACAATGATGAATAGCCAGCTTCAATTAAACAGCAGTCCTGGAAAAGGCAGTACTTTTTGGTTTGAGGTTAACTTGCCTGAAGTTGACTATCATCGATCTATATCAAAACAATCGACTTTAAAACTGCCCTTCTCTGCTGGAAAAAATTTTAAGATTTTAATTGTCGATGATCAAACAGAAAATCGGTTAATGCTCAAAGAAATGTTGCTGCCTCATGGTTTTCAATTATTTGAGGCCATTAATGGGGTTGATGCCATTGAAAAAGCTTTAGAATGTTTTCCTGATATTATATTGATGGATATTACCATGCCTGAAATGGATGGTCTGGAAGCAACATCCAGAATCAAAAAAATACCATTGTTAAAAAAGACCTTTGTCATTGTTGTCACGGCTGGCGTTATGGGAAATGCCAAAAAACAATGTTTTGAATCGGGTTGTGATGATTTTATTGCAAAACCAGTTCACATAGATGATCTTTTATCTAAATTAATCAAACATTTGAATATTGAACCTTCAAAAAAAAGTCAAGATAACAAAGACAGGCAAACAGAAAAAGAACTGATACCACCCAATTCAGAATTACTGCTCCATCTGAACCAGCTTGCCATCAAAGGTAATATTATACAGATTAAGAAAGAGGCTCAAGCCTTGAAAAAATCGCAAGAGTTCAAAAATTTTGGACAACAGTTATTCGATCTTGCACAGGCATTCAATATAAATGAAATTAAACACATGATTGGAGGATACATTGATAGATGAAGAAAAAGAACCCACAGCAACCATTATGCTGGTGGATGATACTCCCACAAATTTGAGCGTTTTGATTGATTATTTAAATGAATTTGGATTTGAAATCCTTATTGCTGTTGATGGCGAAGGTGCTTTAACTGCGGCCAAAGCAGGTCATCCAGATTTAATTTTATTAGATATTATGATGCCTGGCATGGATGGTTATGAAACCTGTAAACATTTGAAAAAAGATCCCATCACCAAAGAAATTCCAGTCATTTTTATCAGTGCGCTTTCTGAATCAATGGATAAAGTCAAAGGTTTTGCATCAGGCGGGGTTGATTATATCACCAAGCCTTTTCAGCAAGACGAAGTTTTGGCCAGAATTAACACTCATCTCACCCTTCAACGTCAAAAAAAAGAACTGGCTGAATTAAATACCACAAAAGATAAATTTTTTTCAATCATCTCTCATGATATGCGGGGTATTTTTACTCCCATTGTTGGTTCATCAGATTTAATCAAGCGCATGGTGACAAAGTATGATGATGATCGATTGATAAAATTTTCCAACAACCTGTCCATTTCTGTTAAAAATGCATTAAAACTATTCGAAAACCTTTTGGAATGGTCCAGACTTCAACAAGGCAGAATGGCATTTGACCCCTTACCCCTATCGTTAACAGAACTGATTGCTCAAACAGTAGCATTATTCTCTGAACATCAAAAAACTGAAAATATTCAAATTGTTAATAATGTTAATGATGTTTTTAATGTTTCCGGGGATGCAAATATGATAAAGACAATCATCCGAAATCTGGTTTCAAATGCACTCAAATTTACTCATTCTGGCGGTACCATTCATCTGAATGCTCAAAATAATGATGGATTTATTGAAATATCTGTGTCAGATTCAGGAATTGGAATGCCTCAAGAAAAAATTGATGCACTCTTTCAACTTCAACATTCAAAAAGCAGTAAAGGTACAGATGGTGAACGAGGTACAGGTTTGGGATTAATCTTATGCAAAGACTTTGTTGAAAAGCATGGTGGAAAAATTTGGGTCAACAGTATTGTTGGTAAAGGCACAACCTTTGAATTTTCCTTACCTGAAAAACAATAAATAGAAAGACATTTTATTATGGTCGAACTTACAAAAGCTCAACGATCAAGAATTGCCATACGAACATTTATTACAACTGCTGATGCCCTTGCACTCAGAGGATATTATAAACCTTCAGGTCGATCCGGTCAGACATTATCAGATGCTTTAAAAATGATCAGCCCAGAAATATATGGCTTAATGCATGATCCCCGCATGATTGAACTGAAAGGGCTTGAATATGTCATTGATCGTCTTCCAAGAGGTATTGAATCGTGCCGACATCTCATTTTAACTGCTCAGGATGAATTTGCTCAAACATCATTTGAGAAAATTCTGCCCCTTAAACGTCGTCGCACATCCTATCGAGTGGGTGAATATGAAATGTGTTTTATTATCACCACTGGACTCAGTCAAATTTATGATGTATTAACCCATGTTACTTTTTTAAATAACGAAGCGCAAAAAATTTATCATCAAATCATTAACGAAAGCGGAAACATCACCAATGAATGGAAAAGCCTGGAGCAAACAGTTAAGGCTTTAGAGTCATTAACCAATGATGATCTTGATAAAGCCCTTTGGAACTTAAGTATTATTTTGGGCCGAACCTTCCATGAAACCAAAGAGACCTATGAATATTTTGAATCCAACAGAACGAAACATCACAGTAATGATAGTTTTTTTCAGATTATTTATCGCATAGGTCAACGAATGCTGGCTGAACATGAAGATCGAAGTAAAATGTTGACCATTTCGTTTACGCCTGCATTAAAGGATATGATAGGGCATAACCCTTATTGCGCGAAATGGGCAGAATCCATTAAATCCAAAATCATATCATCGCAGTTGGAAGGGCGACCTTTGCATATTATCAGCGCAAATTTACACAGTATACGAAATATTTTTTATGGATATGCAGCAGCAGCAGAATCAGGCATTGATGTTGATGACACTGATATCTATAATACCATTGAAAATCTTCGAGATAAAGATGATCTCATCCATTCCTTTGCCATTGAGCATGGTTTTGACAGGCTGGATGATATTCCTGATATTCAATTGGATTGCCAATTGATAGATACACAATCAATGATTGATATTCCATTTCACCCGCAATTAGCCATTCAAAAAGAAAATTTTGAAAAAAATCCACCGCTGATCTTTGTGATGGATTATGCCTTTGGAACCCAGGCTTTTGATACCTTTGACCGATTACTGGAACCCTGCTGTCTTGAAAATGAAAAGGAGCAGCCACTCAATATTCAGTCCATATCGGTTATGGGTAAAGCCGGTATTTTATGTGGGAAAAAAGGTGATATCATGCTTGCAACATCACATGTATTTGAAGGCACACCAGATAACTATATTTTTGAAAATGACCTGACACCCTCTGACTTTGATGGCAGCATCCCTGTGTTTCAAGGTCCTATTGTTACAGTTTATGGGACATCGCTGCAAAACAGAGATGTGTTGGAAAAATTCAAACACACCAGTTGGAATGTCATTGGTCTAGAAATGGAAGGCGGGCATTATCAACGTGCCATCTCAGCAGCAATGATCAAATCACACATTTCTCCTGACATAAAAATTCGATATGCCTATTATGCTTCAGATAATCCGCTGATCAGTGGACAAACGTTGGCATCAGGCAGTATGGGAAAAGAAGGCATTAAACCCACCTACATGATTTCAAAATTAATCGTTGAAAAAATTCTAAAACAACCTGTCCCTGTAAAGGATTTTACGAAATAACAAACAATCAATATTATGGAAACAACAATTATTTCATTTGACTGGACACTTTTGTGGCCAAATATTCGGGCACTGATGGCTGGACAAATTTCAAGTACTGATGGTTTCAGTGCTTTTATTGTTCTTACCTTATGGTGCATTTTCGGTTGGGCACTGGCATTGGTAATGTTCAAAGCACACAATGCCAGAAAAATTATTGGTCGATTTCGGTCATTGATTGATGGCATTTCACCTGATCTTTTTGCCAAAAAACGTCGGGACATGCTCAACCATGCCAAACGATTTCCAAATGGATTCAATGAGTTATGGTTTGATTTTGATCGAAGTCTGGTTGTTTCAAAAGATGGAAAGCGATTGTATCGTGCATTGGATGCCGCTTATTTTTTTAATGCCAGAACATTATCACCTGGAATGACAGAAAACAGACTTTTAGCAGCAGTACCTGGTTTTTTAACCGCCATTGGTGTTATCGGAACCTTTGCCGGGCTTCAATTAGGACTTTCGGGCCTGGATCTGAGTGATGCTGGTATGAAAGCTGCTGGAAATGAAATCAATCGATTAATCAGCAGTGCGGCAGTGGCTTTTTTAACATCGGTTTGGGGGGTTTTAACCAGTGTTTTGTTTAACTTTATTGAAAAACTGGTTGAACGTTATGTTCGGATGGATGTCACCCGATTTCAACATGAAGTATCTATACTTTGTCCAAGAATGAATCCCGAGCAATCCTTAATGCGTATTGAAGAGCATAATCAAGAATCCCGAGAGGCCCTTCAAGGTTTGGCTGAAAAAATTGGCGGTAAGATGCAAGAGGCGGTTCATCAGGTATCTGAAGGTGTTCAATTGGGAATAAAAGAAATTATGTCACCAGCTATTGAACAATTTGTTCAATCAGCCAATGATTTGAATCAAAGACAAACACGCACGTCCGAAGAAGCTTTGGCAACAGTGCTTGATTCATTTATGCAAGGCGTTAGTTCAGAGAGTTCCAATCAAAGAAATTTGACCGAGCAACTCAATAGTGAACTGAATCAATCCATAGAATCATTGTTAACTCAGCTTAATACTCACAATGAATCCATGTTGCAGTTGGATAATGAACGTTTTCAACGATTGAGCGATATGATTGATTCCATGACAAATAAACAGGCAACGGCTATTGATGATGCTGTTGTTAGAACCCAGGATTCTGCCAATCATTTTACCCATCAGATTGAATCTCGTTTCAAAAAACTGGCTGAAGAAGAAGAAAAACGTATTACGCTGCTGACCCAACAATTGACATCATTAAGAGAAGGATTGCAATTGTTTATGGTCAGCATGAATAAATCATCTGAACAACATATGAAATCTTCACATGATATTTTAGAACAAGGCCAAATATTGAATAATGCAGTCATGAAAAATCAAAAAGTAATGGAACTTGCCGCCAAAAACATTGAAAAATCCAGTGGTTTTTTAAATAATGTGGCTGAAAAATTGGATTCTCTGGGCCAATCACTGTCAGAAGTGGTTCAGTTATTTTCAGGCCAACTCAAGGAAACCAATTTAAGCACAGATAGACTGACTCAAGAAAATGCACAGATGACAGCCCAGGTGACAGATATCGTTACAATGATTGAATCCATAAAAAATGAATTCATTAAAGCGGTTGATGTTTTAAAACAGACCGCATCAACAGCAAATGATGGTATTATTCAATTTTCAGACCATCACCATCAATTTAAAGAAACCCTTAGCCAACATGTAGCAAGCCTTGAACAGGAAGTCAGCCGCCTGCTGACTGAATATGCATCACAGGTACAGCATCAGACAACAGAACGTCTGGATGAATGGAACAATCAAACACGAGATTTTGCAACAACCATGCGTGATGCTGTATTTACCATATCTGATGTTGTCAATGAAATTGAAGACATACTCAGTCAGCAACAGGATAAGATCAGAAAATGATACGCATTTTTGAACCCAGAAGGACCCTGTCCCCTGATGAAGATAACCCTTACTGGATTTCTTTTTCAGATATTATGGCTGGTCTTGTGGTCATTTTTATTTTGGCCTGTGTATTGTTAATTATTAAACTGTCCAATATGGAAGAACGTGTGCATGATGCTATCAAAGAAATCCAGAATGCCAATCAAGTTCGGGCCCTCATGTTAATGGAAATTCGAGACCATCTGGCAGATCAGGGCATTATTGTTGAAATATCAGAAAATTATTCTGTATTAAGAATTCCTGATGATCGCCTGTATTTTGATTCATTGCGATATGAAATACCTGAAAATAAGAAAGATTTACTGTCTGATATTGGTTATGCCCTATATGATGCTATTATTAAAAACAATCGACATCAATACATTGATACTATTTTTATAGAAGGTCACACAGATAGTCGGAAAGCTATATCATTTGAAATGGGTAATTGGGGACTATCCACATATCGAGCCATAGCAGTCTGGAAATTTTGGTCTGAAGAACTTGAAATTGGCAAATCATTTCAATCATTGAAAAACAGCTATGGCAAACCTATGTTTTCAGTCAGCGGTTATGCCGCAACCCGGCCTTTGGTAAAAAAAGACAATACCATTGAAAAACAAAGAAAAAACAGGCGTATTGACTTGAGATTTTCAATGAAAAAACCAATCATATCGGAGTATGAGAGTGTTTTAAATATATTGGAAATCTTAAAATGAAATCGAAAGGTGAAAACAATGATAAATGGCGTTATTGGAAAAAAACTTGAAATATTTGATGATACATTGTCCCGATTGAAAAATTACCTTCCCATAACTTATGATCAATTTCAAATGGATTGGGGAATGCAAAAAATTGTTGAACGATCATTACAGATTCTCGTTGAAATTATGATTGATATTGCGAATCGAATTATCGCACGCAAAGGTGAAATACCTCCCCAGGTTTCAAGTGATGCCATTGAAAAACTTAAACAATATGGTTACATTCAAGATGTAACTGTGTATAAAAGAATGGTCCGGTTCAGAAATTTGTTAGTGCATAATTATGATTCATTAGATTTGGGAATTTTATACGATATATTAACCCGAAAATTAGAGGATTTTATAGAATATAAAAATGCAAT
>Ga0272440_1002951_pt1 | contig 12989 bp, 12 predicted proteins | sample SSMMMBAug17_FD_192440 | JGI IMG/M metagenome (GOLD analysis project Ga0272440, IMG submission 192440) | Marine sediment archaeal communities from Little Sippewissett salt marsh, Falmouth, MA, United States - SSM-MMB-Aug17 | ecosystem: Environmental > Aquatic > Marine > Wetlands > Sediment ...
CTATGCGGATATTTGTTGCCTTTACAGCCTCCTCAACTCTTATTAATCGTTCGCTTACTTTTTCTTTTTCAGTGTTGCCGGCTCTTACTTCATATAAATTGACTGTCAAAAGCAACATTATTATGAAGAACTGTTTATACATCATCAAACCCCCTTTCATTTTTTGATAGAATATTCAATTTTATAACTCAGAGAACAAATAATAACCCCTCTACAATTTGAACTATTTCAAGTTTTTATTATTCTTTGCTTTCTGTCAAAATTGAAATGATCCCACATGAAATCTACTTTTTTTTTAAGTTTTTCAACTAAAATGTTTATATTATAGGCTTTAATGCTGTTTTTCTATCCCATAAAATCATAGCCATCAATGATAATATAGCTATTAAAATTGCTTGATCATATGAACGTGAATCGTCAAGGCGTCTGTTAGTATCATCAATACGTTTATTCGTATCGTCAATACGTTTATTCGTATCGTCAATACGTTTATCAATGTTATCTATACTTTTATCAATGCTATTTAGATTTTCATTGATCTTTATTAGACCCTCTCTAATATCGCTTGCAATTACAACATTTGAACAGCCAATAAGTAATAAAGCATATATAACTAAATGTTTTTTTATCAATGTCTAACCCCTTTATTTAAAACCTGTATGAATTAATTAATTTACTTATTTATTCGGTCTTGATAAAAAAATCAATAAAAATCTTTGGACTGCTTTTTTTATACAGTAATTTCAATGAGTTATTTTTTTCAAAAAAAAGTGTGCCGGAATGAACATTCGGACTCCCATTTGATGCAAAAAAAACCTGATTTTTCCACAATGGAAAAAATCAGGTTTTATCATTCATCGTATTTTATTTGCTTAGGGATTTGCTGTTTTAAACCTTTGCAAGCTTTCTTTTGTCTCTGATTGGTAAGTATCCCAAAGGTATTCTACACGATCCTGTAATTCTTTGAGTTTGTCGTATACAGGATTTAAAGCACTTCGTCTATCCCAGATAATAATGGCAATAATTGCCAGAAAAAACATCAGCATTCTAAAATTGAAATCATCAAAACGTTGGTTCATATTTTGATGGTAATCTCTCAGGTCTTGCCTAAGCAAATCTATTTGTTTATTTGTGTCGTCTATGCGTTGCGATAAACGACTATCAACACTTTTGATAACCTCCTCAACTCTTATTAATCGTTCGCTTACTTTTTCTTCTTCAGTGTTGCCGGCTCTTACTTCATATAAATTGAGTGTCATAAGCAACATTATTATGAAGAACTGTTTATACATCATCAACCCCCTTTCATTTTTTGATAGAATATTCAATTTAATAACTCAGAGAACAAATAATATCAATAAGATATATTACTATCTGCTAATCTTGGCACTTATTCTAATTCAGAAAGGTCTTGACCCTTTGAAATCAGTGGTTTGAATCCATTGTTTTTTTTGGTTTATGGCGGTTGGATTAACCCACCAGACGAATAATAGCAAAAACATTACAAACAAACTGACACCAAAACAAAAAACAAGATAATCTGGTTGATACAAAAACCGAATCCGATGACTTCCCGGTCTTACGAATAATCCCCGAAATATACCATTCACCTGATATATGGGTTGTTGTTTTCCATCAATAAAAGCTTTCCAGCCAGGATACCAGGGATCGTTCAGCACCAATAATGCAAAACCAGAGCACTGAATTTCAATATTTGTCTGATTCCAGTCATCACTAAGGTCAATTACGTGATTGTGGTGAAACTGTATTTTGGGAAGTGGAATTTCATTAGGAGTGTTTGTGCGAATCAATGCCTGTGCATGAGGATTGAAATCAGATGATAGCAGATATGGTAACGCGGCCTGCCAGTCTGAGATAGGTCGCCATCTTGATACAAAAAATGCCCGAGGCAAAGCAGTATCTCTTTTCAATAGTTTTATTGGCCATCGTCTTTGTTGTTTTAACACAGTTTTCAGAGGAGGGCCATGAATGACATAACCAATATTTAAAACATCGGCCATGCGATTGACCTTCTGAGTTGTTTCATTTCTAAGCACTGCGTGGTATTTGGCAACATATGCCAATCGTAGTGCTCCACCTCCCCATGTTTTTCTAACATTCAATGGCAGCCAGGTTTCTCCCACACATGCATCAACAGCCCACTTGAATATTTCTGGATTTTTGAGACCATAAAGCCATCGTTGGCTAATATCGTATGTACTGTGAAGACGATAGCCATTTTCTTTTATATTTTCTACTTCTGTCACAGGTGTAGCTGTGTATAACGTATCATCTCCATAGGTCAATATCTTGCCTGACACCTGATACAAATTGATGAATAGCAATACAATCAAACATACAGAAACAATTGGTCGTATACTTGAAAATCGCATCACTGCAATTATCATTATGCTGCCCCCCAAGTATACAATCATATAAGCCAAATCAGTTTTCCGAAGTTCTGATACATAGTGATTGGCATCAAAAAAAACTGTCCATTGAGAAAAAAAGTTAAACGTGTTGACATCAATATACAATGCTAAAGTTACAATCAATATAAAGGTCCACATAAACAAACCAGTGTGAGCACATCCATGATAACGATCCATCAAAAGCTGATATCCATAGCCTGACAACAAACAAAAACAAAACACAGGAATACATAATGCTTTCCCAGGCCATCTTAATTTATCAAATAATGGCAAGTAGTTATATAAGAAAGTATAGATAGGCGTATGAAATCCAAAAGAAATGATCATACCAATAATACCGATGATCCATAGGTAAAGCACTGTTTCTGAATATATTTTTTTAACATATTGAAAAGAATATGTTATCAATACCAATGTGGGGATACCAATATAGCAACTGCTTTGCCAGTACTCAATCAAAGTCCACTCCTGGCCCAGCCAGTTACCAAAATATCCTGGAATGCCAAAAAAATAGGGTAGAATGCCAGTTATTAAGCAAAATGGATGCACAGATCCATTCATCCCCCCAGGATCAATCTCATGGGCCCGAATGGAAAAAGGGATTAACTCCCATGTCAGTGCTAATTGGGGTAACACAAGGCACAAAGAAAAAAAGCCAGCAAGACTCAGAAGTAAAAGCTGAATACTGATATACCGGATGTTTCTATGAATGATACCAGGCAGAAGTATATATCCAATCAGAGCAAATATGGTAAATAACATGGGTTGTGGATTTCCAGCTAAAAACTGCATGACCACTGAAATAATCAAAATAATCAGTTCTTTTTTCGTACACTGAATGATTTGAATGACAGAAACATGACAATTTTCAGTTACAATTCGTTTAATTTTTTCGCCCTGAAGAATTACCAGAGGCATCCAGGTAATCGTTGTCAACACGCTATGAAACTCTATTCGTGTAATGATATACGTATTGAATACCCACGCCACTGCAACAAACAAAGCAGATCGGTTCTGCATAAAAAGAAATCGGCACAGCCAGTACATAAACAATCCAGAAATGAATAAATGAAAAATAATGGAAACTTTCATGGCTAAAACAGGTGGCAGGCACAAAAAAAAGAAATGAAATGGATATAAAATCGCAAACTCTGGATTGGCCATAAAGGGATGCCCCATATTTGAATATGGGTTCCATAAAGGCAGATGTCCTGATAAAATGGCTTCTGCCGCGAACAAACGCCATCGGAAAGCATCACAAAACAGATCCCTGAGAAGAAAGCTTTTGTCCCAAAAAATAATTTCATTAAAAAAAAGCAGCAGACACAGGCAAAGAGCAAGAAGTGTACAAACAAATCGTAAGGATTTAAACATATGTAATTTTCTCTGATGAGCAAAAGCAATATCCATTTTGGCCACTTTTTTTAACACAATACATGGCTTTATCTGCCTTGTTCAGCAAGTCATTTTCATCCTTGGCGTCAAGAGGAAAAAAACTCATACCAACACTTGCGCCAATTTGAAAGGTATTTTTTTTTGCATGAATATCCTCTTTTAGAGTGTTGATAATTTTTCGGGCAATGGCATTGGTATCGCTTTCATTATGAATATCTTGAAGAATAATGGCAAACTCGTCTCCTCCTAATCTTGCAGCAGTATCTGTTTCCCGAATAGCATATTTAAGGCGTGTGCCAACTGTTTGAAGAACCAGATCTCCCATTTCATGCCCATAAGTGTCGTTGATTTGCTTGAATTTGTTGAGATCAATAAACATCAAGCCCACTTTGCTGCTATACCGATGTGCCCGGGAAAAGGCCTGGGATAGCCGATCAAAAAATAATCGTCGATTGGGTAGGTCGGTTAATGTGTCGTACAATGCCAGGTATTTAATTTTATTCTCTGATTTTTTTCGTTCAATGGCATATTTGATTGATCGGGACAATAAAGCTGATGTATTATTGCCTTTGAGCAAATAATCCTGCGCCCCATTATTGACAGCCAGCAATGCGGTATTCTCATCCTCTAATGCTGTGCTGACAATAATCGGAATATCAAGCATTTGAGCAAAAAGTGTGTCAAATGTCTGAATCCCCTGGCTGTCAGGCAAATAAAGGTCGAGCAATATCACATCGGGTTGTTCTTTTTGAAGATAAGCGATGCCATCTTTGAGACAACTAACAGACACTATTGAATATTTAGATTGTCTCTTATTGAGGAGTTCCCGAATTAATAAAATATCAATGGGATTATCTTCAATTAATAATACGTTGGTTGTGTTTTCAGACATAATATATATTTCCTGGCATTGCCCAAGCTACGTTCCCAGGCTGAGCCAACAGAATCTGGGAACGAGCGAAAGCGAGCAAGTTTTTTTCGTTATTTATTGTAATTACATCAATTAGGCGGCTTTAAGTACCTACTAAATACACAAATACCTGTGAAACATCAAGTAAAACTAACAAAAAAGCAACAAATAATTATGTAACAGCCATGAAATTTATAAGTTTTTGAGTATAAAGGCAATAATCAATTATTTCGATCGTCATATGACTTATTTGCTCCAATACCCATTCACCTCCTTTTGTGGATAAAACAAAATCAATTGACGTGCAATCAAATATATATGGTTTTAATTGTTTATGGAAACAATTTCTTTTGATTTAGCCGGCTTTAGACCTACGCTGTTCATGCAATTGCCGAAATCGTACATTTTTTTATCTGATGATTAAGTAAGGAATGCTTTATAAATAACATCCTCATTTCATTGATCGTACAAAAATGCAAGGACGTGTAGAGACGTAGCATGCTACGTCTCTACAGTACATTTACCTCAAAACATACAATATCAATAATGGGGAAGTTATTTTTAGAGCATTCCTAAGCGGTCATAAATTCTCGGGTATATCGTAGTAAATATTTTGTTATTCGTCTGGTCGAACCTTATGTTCGCCTCGAACAAAAACCAGTATCAAACCTATGAGCAAAAACAATGTAGAGGCGAACCTTATGTTCGCCCTCTAACAGAAACCGAAATTAAACCTATGTCCGATTGCAATGGTAAACCATGAACCCATATACATTGGTTTTTGGATATCGGTTCGTTTTTGGTTTTATTTCAGAGGGCGAACATAAGGTTCGCCCCTACATTGGTTTCGGACATTGGTTGGATTGCGGTATTTTTTCGAGGCAACATTTTCCCCTAACTTGTACATACGCCCGTGTCGATATTGTCCTCAATAGTTAAAAGGAGCGTTTATCTATTGATATTGTTGACCTGCTTGAAAAGGAGATTGGGATTGGATAGACCCATTAAATTTAAAATTTAATTTATGTGAGCGAGTGCAGATATTCGCCAATAAATAAAATTATTGATTTTAAGTTTGTTTTACAATATTTTATTTTATAACAGAAGAAAGCATTGTAAGTGGAAAAAAATGATACCAGACAACCTCAAAAAAAAATGTTTTTGGGAATACAACATCAATGTTCCCCTTGAAAAAATCCCTGGAACCATTAAAGCTCAGAGATTTGCTGATTTCTGGCCATATTTTCATGAAGCATTCAAGCAAAAAGAATTGAATTCCATACAGTTTACTACGAAAGTCGATTCTGAACAAATCATCGACTTTTATGATCAATCAAACAAAGAGATTCAAAAAATGTTACTGCAAGACTTTGACCCATTATTATGATTTTTGTAGGGAAGAAAGGGGGATGTCTATGATTTTATGATTTTCTTTGAAATTTTTTACCTCTTGCCAATAAAAGCATAAAGTCATAGACGTCCCCTCTTTTTTTATCACAGGTTTTCAGCCTGGAAGCTCGGCAATTTTGCTTACCAATTACGTCATGGGGTAATTAGTTACATTTTTTTATCATCGTTTTTGCCACTGACCATTTGAGCAGACATAAGATCCTATCACAGAGCCTTCTGTGTATGTATTTCCATTATATATACAATCTGCCAAGGCAGAACTTCCAAAAGGAATTACTGATAGCAAACTCATTAAAATTATTGTAAAAATAAATTTTTTCATAGTACCTCCTGTTAATATTACTTTTATTAAACTTCAAGTGCGGAAAATCCGCAACTCATAATAATTCATTGAATTAAATTGTTGCTATAAATTATAAATGAAATCGGGATAAAAAACTTCCGGCTATTATTCATCTTGGCTTGAATTTTTATCATTTTTCTTTTCCCTATTCTTTTGCTCTTTATTATTCTTTTTCTTTTTAAATATCGGTTGTTTGATTTTTTCCCAACTTCCTTGAAAGCATTTAAAGCTTCCAATCTTAGAGCCTTCAGAGTAAGTATTACCTCTTAATTCACAATCACAAAAAGCGATTGTTGATGATAGCCCTATAAATATTATAAAAACTAAAAAAAATTTTTTCACAAAAACCTCTTTTATTAGGGTAAACATCTTACGTTTTGTTTATTTTTCCATCCATTAAGCCAATCAGTATTTGCTAACTTTTTTTCAAAATTATATCGTCTTGCAGTATTCTTTAATGCAGATTTCAGTAATTGTTTTTTTTTAGAATCATTTTCGTTTTCATATGACATATTATTATTTTTATATGAAGTGATTTCAGACATAGAATTTAATTCTTCAAATCGCTGAGGATGCTCTGACCTGAGTAAGTTAATAATGTTGTCGTCAAGCTGACTTCCACACAAAGATTTTGCTTTAGATAAGATCGAAGCTAATAGTAGATCATTTTTTTGTTTGTCACTTTTGTTTGATGAATTATCGTTCTTGTTATATTTATAATTGGAATCTTTTACTTTTGTAATAGTTAGCCCCTTTAAATTGGTAAACAAAATTTCCGCATTTTTAAAAATATTCTGAACGTTATCTTTAACTCCATATGATTTTTTTACAGTAAGTTCGATAGACATGTTCGCTAAATTTGCCCAGTAGAATTGTGCATTTTCAAAAGTGGTGTTAATTATGTTTGATTCTGATAGATCTGAATAATGGAAAATTGGTTGTTTCAATGTTACATTTGAAAAGTAAGCCTTTTTGATAGTAGAACAAAACAACTCAGGGGTTTCTATCTCAATATCTCGTATTTTTGTTCCACTTAAATCTATATTGTTTAGCGATATAAAAGGGCTGGCACTAAATAACCTTGTCGAGTCAAATAGATACCCTTTGTCATTAGAACCTAAAAAGTAGATTATTTGATTTGTTAATGATGGGTAACTAAGACTCCCTAGCATGCTAAGTCTCTACGCGTCCTTGCTTTTTTGTACGATCAATGAAATGAGGATGTTATTTATAAAGGAATGCTAAGTAAGGTGTCCCCGGAATTCAAGAATCAAATAAATCTTCCAACAAAACTTCTGAATCAACCAGATCTTCAGACCAAATATTTTTTTGAATGCCATAAGTCGTAATCATGGTGAAAAAGAGTTGTTTGTTATTTTTTGATTTTTCTTCAAAAACCAACATTTTATTGGCCAGTTTCTTTGCATAATCTTTATTAATTTTAAATGGTTTACCTGAATACTTAATTTCACAAAGATTGATGGCATTATCGGTACGTTCAATCAATAAATCTATTTGTGCCCCGATCTCTATACTTTTTCTGGGAGGAATGAAATGCCATCGGCCAACTCCGGATGCAAGGTTTTCAATTTCCAGTGCTTTTAGTATTTGGTGAACATGCTTGATACAAACTGCTTCAAATGCATAACCAGACCATACACTGAATTTTGTTCCTTTAGAAATATTATACCAATAATTGGGTATTGCTGAAGAACTGATTGTTTGCATCGGTTCAATCCATTTTAAAAAGAAAAGTGTGTATTCATCAATAATCTTGATGACCATGTCTTTTTTTCGTTTCCCATAAGGCGTTATAATATCGATAAATCCAGATTCATTTAATTCCTGTATGCGTTTATTGAACCTTCCACCACTCGTCAGTCCTGTATCCTTTAATAGTTTGCTTCTTGAAATGTGGTTATTATTTGCGGATATGGCACGTATAATCTTATAATGAATATCTGAATGATCAAATAATGACCTGAACAATCGATGAAATTCCGAAAAAAGAAAACCATCTTTTTTAAAACATAAAGAATTGATTATTTGCGATGCTGATTGTCCCTTTTGTATTTGACTGAGATAATGCGGTATGCCGCCCATCACCATATAAATGTCCAAAACTTGTTTTTGATTCAAATGAATTCCCCGGCTTGTTAAATATGAACGACTTTCTGATAATGTAAATGCGTGTAAATGAATGGTCTGTGTGAGTCTATTATGCAGCCCACCTTTTGCATTAATTAATTTATCTAAAATCCATGAAGATGCTGACCCGCAAACAATTAACTTAATTGTTTTTTCTCGGGATGCCCATGTATTCCAAAAATAATCAAGCGCGCTGATAAATCCTGATCGCTTTGTTGCAAGCCATGGGATTTCATCAAAAAAAAGAATAATCGGCTGGTTCTGATCCTGATCTTTTATGGCATTTTTCAATTGAAAAAAAGCTGCTTTCCATGTTCCAGGGCGTTTTATTTCTGTTGAATGATCAAATGCACTTTCCAGGGATAGTGCAAAATTTTCCAATTGATCGTAAAGTTTGCCATCCAGTTGACCTGTAATCTCAAAATACAGCCCTTTATCTCTACAATACTCATGAATAAGGAATGTCTTACCAACTCGTCGTCTGCCATATATGGCTAAAAATTCGGATTGATTTGAACTTAAAAGATTATCCAGAATTGTTTTTTCGTCTTTTCGTCCAATTATTGTTTTCATTTATTGGAATATCCTTTTATGAATGTTCAAACAGTTAGATTCTATTAATCTATTTTGATCTTAATAAAAAATTATAAGCGGCCAAATCGAAAAAAGCAATAGCGATTTGGCCGCTTATAATAAAAATACTTAAAAAGTTATGTTACGCCCTTACATTACAGGGCTTAAGAAATTTTTTTAATTTATCCAGGGCCTTGCCCTGGGCTGGTATATTAGGCTCTTTCAGGGCTAAGAAAATCCCCCCTTTTTTGAAATGCGCCCGAGATAATCGCCTGGGGTTTTAACCGCGACATCAATCTCGCCATTTAGTAAAATTTATCGCATCTTTCAAGGCCCCATAATCATCCTGGATATGATTGATTATTTCTGAAATATGATCAGAATCACCATCTATACATTTTTCAAGCTGCAAGGCATGATCTGCAAGTTGCATTGCCCCAACAGATCTTGCAACAAGGCCGCTGCCGCCATATTTTATTGATATTCTATCGTTTGCCTGAGAATAAGTCTGAAACAGTCGGTTCATTTGTTTTTCGGAAATGCCAATCCCTGTATCTGTTAATGAAAATCGAAGCAAAACTGAATCACCATGTTCATATTCCAGTTTGATTTTTAAGGAAATACTGCCTTTTTCAGTAAATTTAAATGCATTGCCAATAAGGTTTATCAATATTTGTCTGATACGCCCTTTGTCTGCAAACACATATTCAGGAACAGATGGGTCTCAGTTTTTTCATGCCTAATTTTTTTTCATTTTGACCTCTGAGCCCATTGGCACCATGGATTTCAAATCGGTTTCTGCCATTATGGTTGGCTTGATATACCCAAAAGCTATTTATTAATTAACTGTTTATTTATTTCAAAATTGATGAAAATCATGATATTCCCAATTCAGTACCTATGTTGTATGAGGGCGCTTTAGCGTCCTTTCTCAATTCAGCGTTGGGCTTTAGCCCTACGCTGTTCTTGCAATTGCCGAAATCGAGCATTCCTTGTATGAAATTCACTTCCCCTACACTGTACATACGCCCCTTGCTGTTTATTTTGAATATCAACACTTAAGCTGCGATGCCAGTCCGGTAGGGCTATGATACGAATGGCGCAGCTATATAATGGTGCCTGTGGGGCAGTGATTTGTTTTTTATCCATGCTGCATCCGATAGTAACAGAACCCTTGAACTGACCATTGATTTTCATTCCACTAACAGAAATTTCCATTTGCCATGATTCTGATGCATGAACAGGATGAATAATCATACAGATCATGCGATCATGCATAGCAAAAAAGTGCATATTATTTGCTTTTTCATAAAATGCCTCCTTTTTCAGGGTCAAAGCCCTGAATAAATTTTGAAGATTAATGTGCCGTTGAAATCCGAATTTCAAAAATACAGTTCGGAGAAATTAAACAATCTTAGGAATGCTCTGAAAATAACATACTCATTTCTCTTGAACGTACAAAAAAAATAAGGTCGTGTAGAGACGTAGCATGCTACGTCTCTACAGTACATTTACCTCAAAACGAACAATATCAATAATGGGGAAGTTATTTTCAGAGAATTCCTTACATTTCTATGCCAAAAATTTTCCAAAAAGGCATTATGAAAAAATTGTCTGACTTTTCTTCTTGATTATAAGTAACGATGAAGCCTTTATCAGTATCAAATTTTTTCATTGCATTCATGAGTCCTGATATTTCTCGTTTGCGGTTGTTATCGTTGAGTTCAAAACAAACCTGTACCACTTGAAAAGAATCTTTGTTTTTGAAAACAAAATCACACTCTGTTTGTTCATTATAAAAATATACCTTTTTATTTCTTTTTAAAAGCTCCGAAAAAACCAGATTTTCTAACAACATTCCTGTATTCATCGAAATTCGAAATGATACATTCCATAAAAATCCATTATCAATACAATAGACTTTCTTTTTATTCCTGATTTGTTTTTTTAATGATGGTGAAAAGTTCAGCGTTTCATAAATCAGGAAGCTGTCTTCAAGATTTAATATGAACTCTCTGACACTCATATCGCTGCACTCAACAGCCTTTGACAAGCTTCTGTACGAATACAACGCACCAACATTTGATATAATATAATATAAAAGTTCATTAAACTTTTTTATATCTCTGATTTTGCCCCTGAAAATGCAGTCCTTCAGAGCAATCGTTTCAAAATAATTGACAATTATTTCACGTTTCATATCTGTATCAGAATGTTTCAGAAGTTCAGGAAATCCTCCATATTTCAGAAAAGTATCTAACAACATCAAGACTTTGGGTTTATTCTCAATGATCTCTGCGTAGCTTTTGATATCATGTATCGATAGAATTTCCTGAAATGAAAAAGGAAAAACTTCATTAACACTATACCTGCCTGAAATCAATCTGGCATATTCCCCTTTAAGAAGGTTTGAATTTGAACCTGTAATACATATCTTTTCAAAATTTTCAGAATCATAAACACTCTTAACAAACTTTTCCCAGTGCCTGACATTTTGTATTTCATCGAGCAACAGATATTTAATTTTATGCGTAGACAATTTTTCAGATGTTTCAATTATATCATATATTTTTTTTGCATCATTGCATATTTCAGAATAGTATGGATCATCAAAGTTGATATATAAAATATGATTCGCATCAATGGTTTGAATTAAATGATTAATCAACAATTTAAATAAGGTCGATTTTCCACTTCGCCTGACTCCTGTAACAACCAGAATTTCTTTCAATGACATTTTCTTGATAATTGTATTCATAATGGATCTGTTATAGATGTTCTCATACGCCTTTTTTTTCCAATGCCTATTTTGTTGTAATATTACCCTATCCATAAACCCTCCATGTCTTTTATGGAAATTTTTTATGTTTTGCCAGCTATAATTTTGAAAAACAAACTATTTTGCAAAATGTAGTATGCATTTGTAGTCTACCAGTTTTGGCTTGCATAAACAAGTTATTTTGCAAAATGTAATATGCGTTCAGAGAAATATCCCCAAAATAAAATTTATTACTAACTGAGTCCCGAAGGGACGGCATGAAATAGCCTGGGGTTTCAACCCCAGGCGGTCGTGGCTTTGCCGAGATTTTGCATGATTGAATCAATAGAGGGCAAAACAGGGTCATTATTTCTGCCTTGCTGTAGTACGCAGGCCGGACAGGAAGCCAAGGTCATTGGGCACATCGGCGGCTGTGTCTGAAAAGCCGCCCGGATACGGAAGCGATGCCAAACGACTGTGCATGCCCTGATGATTGATCACACTGATCTCGTGGCTGCCAGCATGGGTCACACACAAATAGATGGCGTGAGTTAACGAATCAACGATCGAAACATTAAAGTAAATGGAATAGAAAAAGCATAAAATCATAGACGTCCCCAATTTTCCCAATTTTCCTTATTGATGAACATACAAAGAATTGTTTACATGGGCCTATGAAATAGAAGAGGGAAGTTATAGTAAATGAAAATTTTGATGATTCTTTTTGGTTAACTATTTCTTCCCAAAACTCTTGGATACGCCCGTCTACATGACTTCCAAATTGTATTGCGTTTCAAGGTTTCTTCATGTATGTTGCCAGCGTAACTGATCAAATAAAAACTATTGCACATTACAAAAGATCGCAAGGTTATTATGAGTCTAAATAAATACTCAAAGAGTACAAAATGTACAAAAGATCAAATACAGAATCATTATTTATATTGGTAAAAAAAGGAAGATGGCGATGCCTGAAACATTGTCTGATCAAATTATTCAAAAACTTGACCATTTAAACGATCT
>Ga0272440_1002952_pt1 | contig 12987 bp, 5 predicted proteins | sample SSMMMBAug17_FD_192440 | JGI IMG/M metagenome (GOLD analysis project Ga0272440, IMG submission 192440) | Marine sediment archaeal communities from Little Sippewissett salt marsh, Falmouth, MA, United States - SSM-MMB-Aug17 | ecosystem: Environmental > Aquatic > Marine > Wetlands > Sediment ...
ATTTCACATTTAATTTAAATACATTTGAAGATGTTGACTCTGGTGATACTCTTTCTTACACAGCAACACAAAGTGATGATTCAGTTCTTCCAAATTGGTTAAGTTTTGATTCATCAACAAGAACATTCTCAGGAACACCATTAAATGAAAACGTTGGCTCCATAAATATCAAAATCACAGCAATGGATACATCTTCGGAGAGTGTCAGCGATACATTTACATTGAATATTATAAATGAAAATGACGCACCAACTATTAGTGATATTGCAGATAAAACAATCCAAGAGGGCTTTACATTCAACAATATTCAATTAGATGTATACGTCTCAGATATTGATAACGATGATAGTGAAATCACCTGGACAGCTACAGGACAAAAAGAATTAACCATTACAATCATTAATAGAGTAGCAACAATAATTATTCCAGATAAAAACTGGTTTGGTAACGAAACTATTTATTTCAAAGCAACAGACCCGGGCGGGTTAAGTGCTATAGATGATATTACTCTAGTTGTGAACCCTGTTAATGACCCTCCAAAATTTTCTTTAAGTGAAACATCATTGAAGCTTTGTGAAGACTTTTCAGATATATCTTGTGACAATCAGGAATATTCCAGAACAAAAATAATTACAATCTCTGTAATCCCAGATACAATTCCTTTTGGAGAATTTTCTCAAAAAGTATCTTATTCATTGATTCCGCAAACTATTTCTCTGGCTAATCTTTCAATTGATTCATCAAATGGAAAGATTTCAATTCAATCAAAAGAGAATATAAATGGCTTTCAAGTATTTGAAGTTATAGCAAATGATAATCAATCGGAAAATAACCTGTATACACAAACTTTTTCTTTGAGTGTGATAGCAGTAAACGATCGGCCAACATTAACAGCAGCAGTAAATTCAATTTCAATAACTGAAGATTCATCTATAAGTCCTTTAACCTTTTCTTTTGGTGATGTCGATGACACCATGCTCACAGTAACTGTTAAAACAACAGATGAGTCCTTTTTCTCGGGTATAACTATTTGTAATAATGAGGGTATATGCGATTATCCTTATGTATGGTCATCGTCACGATATTCAATTCAGCGCGCTATCTGGACAATGAAACAGATGACTGGCATTAACGAAAAATCAAATAATTATTTTCAGGATATTGATAATGATCAAAAAACAGGATTACCTGAAGGCATTTTCTTTTTAAGAAACGCCACAGTCTCTGGACAATTATTTTTACAATTTACATTGCCTGAAAACAAATCAGGAAATATTAATGCAGAACTTATCATTACAGATTCAAAGGGGGCTTCTTGTATAAACCTGATACCAATATCAGTTATACCTGTAGTGGATCCACCAATAATAAATGTCCAAAATTCAGAAGGTAATGAAGATAAAGAAATACCTGTTAACATATTAAAAGTAGACGTTTCTGATAATGATGGTTCTGAAGAAATATCAAAAATTTTATTATTTGGAATGCCAGTTGGTGCTGTTTTATCATCAGGAACAGGGCCAGATAATAATGGTAACTGGATGCTCACAAAAGAACAACTCAATAATATCACTATTACTCCTCCTGAAAATAGCTCAAAGGATATTGGATTAAAATTAAAAGCCTTTAGTTATGAAAAAGCCCTTGGGACAGAAATAACTGCCATAACAGAAGAAAACTTTACAGTTACAGTCAAATCAGTTCCAGATACGCCATCTATAGACATGGAAGATGAGGCCTCAGGCGATGAAGGAAAAACAATTGAGATCAAATTCTTAAAATTGGATTTGAATGACAAAGATGGATCTGAGAAATGGGATCGAATTGAAGTTCATAATTTTCCACCACATGCGACTCATTCTGTTGGCAGTCTCAAAGATAATGTATTAGTGTTTAAACGTGAAGATATTCCAAACAATTACTTTACCATGGTTCCCGATGGTCGTGATGAATCTTATTATACGCTTTATGTTCGTGCGTATTGTTCAGATGAAGATGACCGGGCAAATACAGTTTATGATGAAGATACTGTCAAACTATCAATTACGAAACAAGGCATAAAAGATGATGTTCCAAAAGGAAATTGTTTTGTGTCCATTATTCACCCTTCTCAAGAATGTCGAATCCAATTGTTGCTTTTTGTTTTTTTGGGAATATCATTAATTTTTTTCTCTTTATCCAAATTGCATATTCAAAACATAAAGAAATGTATGAAGGTATGTTGCAGCTTAACATTCTTATTTTTCTTTTTAACCACACAATCTTTTGCAAATGATGCGTTTCAATGGTTAAAATCGCATGTTGATTATGGAATTTTCGGGCTCACGATGAACATGCAAGATATTGATACCAAACCAACACAGGATTTTTTTCGTCTGGATACTGATATAGACTTTTCAAATCCTATATCCATTCAATTGGGGCTGGGAAAAACAATAATCGATAAAAAGCTATATTTTGAATCAACAGCAGAATATTTAATGTTTGAAGACAACTCGGCAGAAAAAGACATATCAATGAATGTATTAAACATGATGCTTGATGCCAAATATGTGATCCCTTTGTCTGAAACAATAGATGCATCAATAAAAATGGGCAGTGGATTGACTGTATCACTTCAAGAAAATTCTTTCAGAGGAGAAACTGAAGATTACAATAACTGGGGAATAAGTTTTAGAGGTGGTATCGGATTAACAAAACGTTTTAATGAAAACTGGACATACGGCCTGAAAATGTCAACAACAAGGGGAACAGGAAAGATAAGCTATTTTAACAGCAATAATCTTGAATTAACTATTGAGTATTGGTTTGATAAGCCAGATACTAAAACGCCAGATAATTGCAAAGTTAAGCCTGAATATGAAGAAATTAAATCAAATATTAATAAATTGGAAAATTATATAGTTGAAATTTTCCAAATGGGTGCTGAAAATGCCTGTAAAGATGATTTTTATCATATGAAACAGTTCGTTAAGGACGCTATCACCCTTGTTGAAAAATGCCAATGTGATGATGCCATGCATAATATATCGTTAGCAAATAAAATTGGTGATCGCATTGTTAAGATTATCGCAAAAAATAAACTTTCACTGGCAGAAGAAAACAAAATCAAGGCTGAAAAGCAGATCAATGATTTTAAATCAAAATATAAAATTTTAATTCCTGACAATACAAATCAATTGATCAACAATCAATATACGAAGGCATTAAACGCAATTGATCATTCAAGATATGTAGATGCAATCAGGCTGGCTGAAAAGTCAATAGACATTTCAGATGAACAGATCTATATTGTCTTTGAAAAAGCTGAAAGACAATATTCAGATAGAATGGAAACGACTGGTAATAAAATGAAAATAATAACCAGCCAAATTAATAAAATGAATCTTTTGATTAAGTCAACCAGACTCTCACAAATAAATAAAATATTTAATGAATCCCAAAAGATTATTGATTCTCTTTATGCCGGGCAACTTAAATTGTTTATAAGACTTGAAAATTTGATTAATATAGAACAGAACGTGTTAATAATGGAAAGAAACTTGCAATTGTTTAAGAAAAATTTAAAACCTGTGCATGCACTTGTTATTCTTGATTCTGCTCTAAATAATTCAAACACAACTGATTTTTACACAGGGAAATTTGGACTTCTTTTATATCTTACACAATTAATTGAAAACAGAATTGATAATAAATTGATTAACATTAAAACAACTCTGGCATACCTGGATCAATTGAATTACCTTACTCACACACGCGAAGAATTAAAACGAATTGATAAGTTCAAAAAAGAAGCGTTCATGAAAGGCTTATTCGATTTTAAAAACAAGAATGTTGAGAATCTCAGGAATAATTTATTAAAAGCTTTTAACTTTTTTAATCCTGATGAAAAAGTAAGCATAACAAAACAGTTGTATAGCATTGATAAAATCATAAACAGTGCAATTCCAAGATTTCAAGTGTCCAGCAGTGTCAAGACTCAGTTTAAAAAAGCATTTACATCCTTTACACATAATGAAAAGGACAGACGCATCATTTATGTTCTTTCATCAAAGAGAACCCATATTATTCCTGAACAAATGGAAAAAGAAATACGAATGTTAAAAGATAATAACATTTCCTTTAACTGTATTTATATTAATTCACATAATAAAAAGTATAAAGGTACTCTTCTACAGATGGTAGAAGAAACAAAAGGTAAATTTATTTCATGTATCAATGAAAAGAATGTTACTAACGCATTTAACGAATTATTAAAACAAGAAGTGAATTACACAGAATGATAAGAAATTGAATATTTTTATTACACTCACGATAATAAAGGGGAAAATTTATGAAATTATATTACTCATTGATTTTAATTGTCATTTTCTTATTTCAGACAAGTCTTTTACTTGCTGAAAATAACTCTCAATGTGAATGGATGCCAGATCCTTTTGAGTATAATTCACCTGATGAATTATTGAATAAAGAAGAAGGAAAAATAAAAACGATGCCATTGAATTGCTGGTATGTTTTTGCAATAAAAGATAACATTGAGCTTTATAAATCCCAAGAGAAAAAAACTAAAAAAAAACTAAGTAGGGAAATAGAATTTTTAGAAAGATTTAAAGTAACAGATAAAATAAAAAATGACATTTACGTTGAAAATGATTCTGATACGGCCATTTCTGGTTGGGGGGCACTTACTGATTTTGTTTCGCTATCTCAGGCATGTAAAAGGGATAATAGAATTAGTTACAAAGCTTTAATAGTTAATAAAGTAAAAGATATGAAAGAAGAATTTAATAACAAACTTATTGCAAGATGCTCGCCTTCGCCTGAAGCCAGACAAAATGGTAATTACATTAATGTTCTTAATATAGCTTATATATACAGCTTTTATCCCAACATTAAGAATCCAACATATTTATTAATTGGAAATAAAAGTTATTATCATTCTTTTTATGAAACAATTGAAGAAGTTCAATACAAAAAGGACTCAATAAACAATGTAATTTTGGGGTGGATACCTTTTGATCGCGCTATGCTTTGGAATACGCGAGAAGCATTTAAACCAAATAAAAATCGAATACATCCCATCTACTATTTTCATAAAAAAGAATACCTGATTGATTATTATTCAAATTATTCAAACGATATTACGCCAACTTGCGACAACATTCCTACATGTAAAAAGAATAGCGATCATATTTTAGTTATTCATCCGGACAAAGTAAAAAAAATACAAAAAAGTAGCACAGAACCAGAAATATACACAAATATTTTTGAGACAAAAGAATGGCCACAGGGTGCTTTTCAATTTCCTATTATTGATGAAGAAGTAGAGGACAAGAGTTTTAAGAAAGCCTTTGAAAAAGATATCTTTTGCATTGGAATTCCAGCAGCAAAATCGCCACTACTGGAAAACATTAAAATGCCAACCGGAAGAGATATTGTCTTTTTGATTGATGCAACCAAAAGTATGAGTAATTTTATCCCACTTGTTATTGAAATTGTATCGGATATTATGAATAAGTTTTATCAAAAAAGAGAAGATAGTATTAAACGAAATGATTTAAGGTTTGGAATTTTTGTATATAGGGATCCTGTTTGTGAATTCATTGGAGTAGAAGAAGTAGAAACTTTGATCGACCTAACTAAAAATGAGAAAGATATTTCTTCAGCTCTAAAAGATATAAACATTCCAATATGCCATGAAAATGAAGAATCAGCCGCTTATTTTGTAGAATCCTTATATCGAGGCATAGAAGAAACTATAAATAGAGCGGACTGGCAACCTGATTCCATGAGAAAAATAATTGTTATTGGAGATGCAGGAGATATAAAAAATGTTGACACAGTTGATAATAGTATACTTAGCTTAACCTCTAAAAAAATTGCTGATTTGTTATCCAAAAAAAATATTTCAATCAGTGCCATTCAAATCATAGATAATAAAATTGAAAAGTATAAATTTGAACAACAAAGAAAATTTGTGGAGGCGCAACAATTTTTTTGTAAGAACATTTGTTCTATTATTAATAGAATTTCACAAAATGAAAAAAAGAAGTTAGAGCGTTTTAGAGAACCATTACAGGATGAATTTGATGAAATTGATAACAATTTTAAACAACTAATCAATAAAACAGATGACATTATAAATAGTTCTGATATTTGTGTGCCGATTTCAGAAAGCAGGTGGTCTTTAGATTGCTTAGATGTAGATTTAGATGATGAAAGTTATAAGTTTGATTTAGGACAGAAAGTTAGGATATTAACGAAAGAACTATCTCAACAGCTATACCAGACAAAAGATATTCTAAATAAAATTATAACTAAAGATAAAATTGTATATTCTACACTCAGTGATCAATCAGATAAAATATATAAACCGCAACTTGTACCAGGTGTTTTAGAAAAACTTGTAAAACGAATAGGAAAAAGCAAAGCTCGAAAACAAGATAGCGATGATATTATACAGCTTGGTATAGATGCTCTAAATGACTACATTCGCGATGACCCCAAATTCTTTACCAAAGCATATGTATTGTATAATACCCCAAATATTAATTTCAATAATCATAAACAACCACAATTTATTAAAACAATCTTTTTACAAGAAAATGAAGTAGAAGAAATATATAGGCCATTAGTCGAAATTATTGAACGAAGAGGAGGTGGCGTTACTAAAAGGTTTTTAATGGAACTTTGGAAAGATTTAGTTCTTGCGATAACAGGTGAAGCTTTTAAACCTGCTGCTGATAAACAGAAGTCAAAAAGCTTGCAAGAAATATTTTATAATCATAAAGGCATAAAGCTCCCAAGTAATCATAAATTCTTGACAGTTACTTATAAAGAACTTGAACAGGGAGTATTCAAAGCAAATGATTATACTAATTTTAGAAAATACTTCATGGACTGTAAAAAAAGACTTGAAAAAATATTAGGGAGTAATAATGAGAGCTATAACATCTTTGAAGATAAATATTATTGGCTTGAAAATTCAGACCTTCCATAAAAATATAGTTGATTCTTAATGAACAATGTCAATATTTTTTATCAATAATGACGGCAAAGAGTAAATAAATGAAACAATATCTCTATTTAGTTTTTATCATTATATTCATAATTCTTTTGAGTACTATTTTTTTGTCAAAAATTAAATTTTATCAATATGGCTGTAAAAAATCAATTGAACTATCTAAGATATTAATAGATTATTATAATAACAATAGTCTTCAAAACTTTCGTGAAAAAATAGAGAACTTTCGCAATGAACAATTTTATAATTCTTTTCAAATTGTTTTACTGGAGAATGTGAAAGATAAAAATAGCTCTTTTATTCAAAAACTTAATCAATATTTAAAAACCAATTATAGGATTACTTTTGAATCTCTTGAAGACTATAAAAAACTACCATTCTATGAATACACAGATAAATTTCTAAATTTAACAGAAAAAGTCCAAGAATGGACTCTAAAAGACAATAGAAAAGTTCTTGCTTTTGTCCATGATACCAATAGAAATTACGATAAAATATCAGACCAGGAAGCACCCTTTGATCGAATCTATATTCTTTTTAATGAAAATACAATCAGTACAATTGAATTGTTTTTATTGAGAAATTTTCCAGAATTTATTATTTTCATAGATAATTTAAGCTTTGAGCGTATCTTTTCAGAGAAATTAATTCAATTTATCATTCATCTCATTACAAAATTTATTATCCCACTTTTATTTGTTATTCTAATAGTGTTGCTTCTAAAAAAAATTAAGAAAAAAAGTCAATTTCGATCAACACCGCTAAGAAATGTTTTTATCTTACTCACATTACTGATCATCATAATATTAATTTATAAAGGTTGTGAAGGTATTAAAAAGACCTCAACAGACATTGACGGGTACACAAACAAACTGATTGAACAATTAGAAACGCATATTAAGAGTAAAGACAATACTCAGACAAAAGATTATTTGGAAGACGTTAAATACTGTTTAGATGAATTTGAGGAAAAATTATTACCAAAAACAAAAAATAAAATTAAAGAATTAGATGAAAAAATTAATATACAATCCAAATAAAACAGGTTTTATGACTAATTATCGCATCATAATAATAATGAGCATGGTGATATTTCTTTCAGGATGTTTTTGCTTTCACATGAGCTGGATCGGAAAACCTTATCGTATCGCCATACATTTTCATTCTGAGACAAATATTAATCAGGGAATACTATTGCCTGTACATGTTATTGCAGTTGATCAGCCAAATGAAATATTAGAAATGGGGCCTGATAAATGGTTCAAAAATCATGAAAAACGAAATGCGTTATTTAATAACGTGCAACAACTTGCAATATCCAGCAGCCAGAGTGCCAACGTCTATGTTTACTTGGATAAAAATATAGAAAAAATCATTATATATGCTGATTATGAAGGCATATATGAACGAAATCCTCAGGAAATCATTATTACCCCTCGTCGATTTCGTTTGAATTACAATGTAGCATTAAAATCAAACAAAATGGAGTTAATTCAATGAATTATATAGCCCCAATCAATTGGGATGAAGGTATGCCTTTACTTCCGCATCATTTTCAGGCATCCGATCGTTATGTCATGAACTCTGTAAAAGAACTGGTGATGCAGTATCCTTACTGGTGGGGAATCGCCAGTTTTCATTTTGACATGGAAGCATTTCAATCGAAAAATCCTACGCTGCGAATAATCGATGCCTGTTTGCGTCTACGTGATGGTACATGGATTAATATTCCTCAAAATGCGGTAGTCAAAGAAGTGTCTCTAAATATTAAAAGCGCTCAGGAGATTAATGTGCCCCCTGCTTTTATATGGATTGGCATCAAAAAAATAACTTCTGAACAGGAAATTGTTCGGAAAAAAGGAGATGACAACACAGAACTTACACCTTTTGTTGAAAAAGAATCCGAATTTTCAGGAGAGAATATAGGCTCCAGGCAACAGAAGGTATGTTATAAAATTTGGAATGTTTCTATTTTTCTGGAAAAACCTGGACCAGATTATGAATCTATTTTGATTGGAAAAATAACGTCAGATGGGCGAAGAAATTACTTTAATGAAACCTTTATACCTCCTGTTTTGAGAATTGGGGCTTCACCCTACCTATACTCAAAAATTAAACGTGTTATTGATAATTTAAAATCTAACATTAAATCTTTAAAACAGCGCATTGAAATTGATCGAAACAAAAGTGATATTGGCTACCAGCAGCTTGATGATTATATGCGTTTCCAGATTTATCTTTCCCATAGAACTGTTCTGGATCATTTGTTAGGGATGGATAGCGGCGCAAAAACTCATCCTTACGTTATTTTTTTGGAGCTTTGTCGCCTTGCAGGTACTCTGTCAGCCATTACGCCATATGTTTCAATGACTAATATAAAAAATTATAATCATGATGAACTTACTGATGTAATGATACCCCTGATAAAACGAATAATGGATTTGCTTGAACAAGTTGAAACACCTGATTTTAATGAAATACAATTTATACCAGAAGATGACCCTCATTATGGGGATGATTATCTGACCTGTTCAATTAAAAATGAAGATCTGGATTTAGATAATACGATATATATTTGTATCAAATCAAAATTTGCTCACGAAGATGTCAATGATTTGTTTTTGGATACATTAGTGAAAATTGCTCCAAAACAGGAAATTGAGAAAGTTGTCAGTTCTGGCTTAGGTGGTATAAAGTTCAAAAGAAGTGCACCTGTTCCAGAAGGTTTGAAGGATAGACAGCATTATCATTACTTTGAACCTGAGATTCCCCTTCGTAATCAGGGAGAATTTTATAAACGTTTAAACGAACAATTCGAATTATCTATTTATGGAATCAAAGCACATAAATTTGATGATATTGTTTTATTCACCAAAAAAGTGGATAGCAAAAAAGGAAGGCAGTAATGGCTGCAATCATTGATATAATAAACAATTCCATAATATCTGATTTGATCCAATTAAAAGTTGAATCTGAAAAAAATATACCAGATGATTTTGAGGCTGTCAGAATAAAACTCTTAAAACAATTAAAGCAAGCAAAGAATGATTTATGGAATCTGCGGGAAGAGACATTTCGTATTCACAACAAACCATCTATTTTAAAAAGTGTGGTTATTAATGATATCATTTATATTCTGGCAGTTCTTTGTGATGAAATTGTTGTCGCTTTAATTACTTCTCATAAACTTTCATATAAGCTTTGGAATAATTTAGATAATGATGAATTTGTTACCCACGAACCAGGCTTGAGAGCTGTCAAGTTTTATCAAATTTTCGATGAAATTGGAAAAGGTTCCAATGAGCTGAAAAAACTTTTTTATATATGCATGTCACTGGGTTTTAGAGGAGAGAAAACTAATAATAAAGAATTAAAGGAATTCAAGTATGATATCACTGAATCATTACTATATGATCCTTCTAAAAACGAAATTCTTCTTACACCAGAAGCGGAGCAATGGGTTGATGAAAATAGAAGAGGAACCATTTGTACGCATAAAAACTATCAATATGTCATTTATGTATTAATAATTATTATAATAATAACATATTTTTGGTTATTATATAGTAGTGTCGATGTCATCATAGATTTTTAATAATGATCAATATGGCAATTATTATAATGAATGATTATCAGATAAGTAGAAAATATGTTTGATTTCATAAAAAATATTTTTTCGGGTATCCCCAATTTTTTTGGATTGCAAAAAATAATTGAAATTTTATATTATATAACAATTATTATACTCATTGTTTTAATCCTCATTAATCTTTATAAAATTGTTAAATCATTAATTCAAAAAATACCCAAGAAAGAAAAACAAAACGTTAAAAATGATTTGTCTTCAAGCTGGCTTACTGCAACGAATTATTTTGAAGATATTCATGAATCGCTCAGTGATCGCTCATGGGTATTTATTATTGGCGAAAAAGGAAGCAACTATGTTTCTTTTCATAAATGTTTAGAAACAGATGGTGGGTTCATTAATCCTCAAACGTTATCTATTGGCGATATTAACTGTGAAATATTCTTAACTGATCAATCAGTTGTTATTGAAGCAAGCAACGATTTATTTGAATTTAATAAAGAATGGATGACTCTTTTTGAGATGATTGCTGAATATCGTCAGGAAATATCTCCTTTTGATTCCATAGTGATAAACATTCCTTCTCAATTTATGCTTGAAGAGTCTCCATTTACGAAAAAATCAAGATATCTGCGAAAAAGTCTTGAGGACTATTCAAGACGTTTTAATGTGATTTTACCGATCTACATATTATTTTCCGAACTTGATGCCATTTATGGTTTTGATACATTTGTAGAGGTCTGTAACAATCCCTATGAAAAATTTAAATTTGATTCTTCCCAGATAAATGGATGGGATCCTGGTTCTAACGATTTAAATAAAAATGTTTTTAAAGAGGCGTTTCAAACTATTCATTATCAAATATCTCAATGGGTAATGCGATTACAGACATCAATCAATGATAGAGATACAGGGTTTAGAGTTTATGCGTTTCAGAATGAATTTTCTCAAATGGGCAAAAAGTTGACTCATATGTTAGATGAGTTTTTTAACAGCCCGAAAAAATTAACAGGCATCCTGTTTCGCGGATTCTATTTTTCAGGAGTTAGCGGCGACAAATTAACATCCTGTTTTTTAACAGGATTATTTTGCAAAATATCAAAAGAAAAAAATTTGATTGAACCTTCTCAAGAAGCAAAAGATAATCAGATTAACAAAAAATCACTTTTTATGTTTCTCATTGTCGGACTGTTATGTATCCTGTTTTTTGTTATTGTAGATAAAAATAATTTTAAAGAACAGATAGCACCATGTATTGATACCATTGAAAATGAAGTAAAGCCATCTATTAATCAGATTGATTTTACAGATGATCCTGTTCATACAATAAATAAGTTGTGTGATTGTGAAAAACAAATTGATGATGAACTATATATCTTCGATTTTTTTATTCTTGATGACATCAGAAACATACAAAGAAAATTCATGTTAAATAATCTATTTTTACCGCAGATATTGCCATCTGATAATCATCTTCATGAATTGAATTCACCCCAAGAAAAGACATTGCTCATTAATTTTTTAAAGCAAAATATTAAACTGACTAAAGGAAAATTTTTTTCTGATTTTACAGAATTATTATCACCAGAAAAAAAACAACCAGTTGTTAATCTTAAAAAAATTATTTGTGATAAAAAATTTGGGATTCCCGAATTTGATATGGTGAATTTCGTGGTTCAAATTCGTTTAGGTCTTGAGGTTCTGTTTAAACATTGGGATAATGTGAAAAAAGATTTAAATGATTATTCTGAAAAAATAAAAAGATTAGAAGGCTCATACAATGATGAATTAGAAAGCAAAAAATTAAATTTAGAAAAGTTGTCCTTAATCATAGAAAAATTTCTTAATATTGAAAAAAATGAAGTTTCAAATGAACTGACTGAAAATTGTAAATATGATGATTTAATTAAAATTATAAATACAGACAAAATTAATGAACCTCTGTCTTGTGTGCAAAATACCCTTGAACGTCATAGTAAAATATGTAACGAATTAAAAAAAAGAAAAAATACAATTGACGATGAAACGCAATATATATGGAAGGAAAAAAGCAAAGATCTTAATATAATTAAAAAAATTTTGACTTCTGTTAAAGAAAAGAAAAGTGAACTATTAAAAAAGACTCCACATGATATAAACAAAGATGAAAAAGCCTTCCTTGCAAAAATTGAAGAGAAGGTGAGTCAGATATCTTCAACTCAATGGAAAAAAGATCAATTACACAAAATTTTAAAAGATGAAATCCATGAATTGTATAACAGGCTGCAAGATAAGCAACATAAAAGAGAAGTAAATCGCTTGAAAAAAGAGCTTACATCCCAAAAAAACGATTCCAGTAAAAAAAAAACACGTAGAAAAAAAAATAGTGTAATCTATT
>Ga0272440_1002953_pt1 | contig 12986 bp, 13 predicted proteins | sample SSMMMBAug17_FD_192440 | JGI IMG/M metagenome (GOLD analysis project Ga0272440, IMG submission 192440) | Marine sediment archaeal communities from Little Sippewissett salt marsh, Falmouth, MA, United States - SSM-MMB-Aug17 | ecosystem: Environmental > Aquatic > Marine > Wetlands > Sediment ...
TGCTTGATTTTTACCCAGGGCGCTGCCCTGGGCTGGTATGTTGCTGCCCTTTCAGGGCTAAGAAAAACAATATCCGACTTTATGAGAAGCGTATTTTATTCACCGGCAATTTTGGTTACACTCTTTTGATTAATAATTATTACATCCCTGGCCGCGTATGTGTTGGCGGTGCGCCAAACAAAAATTGTGAGGGATATTTTTTTGCATTTTCTGTCAATTCTTTCAAATTTTCTGTAATCAGACGAACATTATCAATCGTTTTTTCTATATCATCCTGCTGAACAAACAACAAAGAATCCAAACGTCTGAGCGTCCGTTGAAATTGAATGGATGATTCGGGCAAATCATTGGAAAAAGATTTAATTTTATTGGCCGCATAGGTCAATTCTCTGGCTGCTTTTGTCAGATCTGACAATAAGCCTGAAATTGGTTTTTCTGATTTTTCAGTGATCCGACTGGCAGATGACATCATTTTTTGAGTTTCTTTGATGATGCCATGAATATTTTCGTTGTTTACAACTTTTTGAATATGTTGATTGGTCTGTCGCAAATCTGTCAAAAGTCTGGTTGCTTCATTCGTCATATTTTTAATATGGGCGGTTTCGATTATTTGACGCATAGTGGTTAATGTTTCTTCGAACTGCTTTGTGATACCCACAATATTAATTTTTTTTAGATGCTGCATAATGCAGCAAAGGGCATCACTGACTCTGGTAATAACACTTGGAGTTGATGGCACGTATGGATTATTGGGTTGCCAGTCGATTTGCATGATGGGATGTTGTTTTGGGGGGAAATAATCCATTTCAAGATAGGCTGTGCCTGTTATCCCCTTAAATGTGAGTCGAATTCTCAGCCCCTTGTTAATTTCATAAATCAATTCCCCCTCAAGAAATTCTTCAATGGAAAAGGGGAATTGTTCCACCAGCAAGCTTGAACGAACCATAATAAGCCGTGTTTTGGTTTTATATGTTGTGGCGGCCATGCAGATAGATTCAACCTTTCCAATATGAACACCCCGAAATTTAATGGGCGATCCAACTTCAAGTCCCTGAACCGATTCTTCAAAATAGGTCTCAATCATGACCCGCTTCTGGAAAAGTTTACCTGCCCCAAAAATGATAATTAGAACCGCAAAAATGCAGGTGCCAACTATCACAAAAACACCTGTTTTGAAATAATTGGGTGCGCTCATGATATTGTCTCATCTATATGACGATTAAAAAAATCCCGAACCCATGGAATTTTGCTGTGTTGCTTTAACTCTAATGGATGGCCTTCTGCCACAATTCCTTTCACACGCTTATCCAGCATGATCACTCTGTCTGAAATTGTCTCGATACTGGCAAGCTCATGTGTCACGATGACAAATGTCATATTGAGATCATTGGATAATTGAAGAATCAGTTGATCCAGGCCGGCTGCAGTAATTGGATCAAGACCGGCTGAAGGTTCATCCAAAAACATAATATCTGGGTCCAGGGCCATTGCTCTGGCAATGGCCGCACGTTTTTGCATGCCGCCACTGATTTCTGATGGATAAAACTGTTCATAACCTGTCAACCCCACCAGATTGAGTTTCATTCGAGCAATTTTTTGGATTCCGGTTTCAGGTATACAGGTAAATTCATCCAATGGCAAGATCACATTTTCAATTAATGTCATGGACCCAAACAATGCACCGGTTTGATACATTACACCAAAAGATTGAATCAATTTTTTTCGATCCGGTCCACTAGCAGAAACCAGATCTTTGCCATGAATTTGAATTGTACCTTTTGCTGGCTGATATAATCCAATGAGATGTTTGAGAAGCGTACTCTTGCCGCATCCAGATCCGCCCAGAATAATAAAAACGTCACCCCGATTCACAACAAAGTTGATATCTTTTAATATAATTGTTTCGCCATATCTGGCGGTTAAATCATTTACTTGAATAACAGGGGCATGTATCATAAGTAAACATGTTATATTCTGTCATTAAATTGAATACATTCACGAATGTATTCAATTGCCTGTTCAGGCGTGTCACTATAATGAATATCGCCAAACTGAAAAAAGAATTTTCCGCCTGGCCACCCCAACAAAACAACAGTTTTATTCATTTTTAAAGCCATTGCAATCTCAGAGACTGTTCCAGTTCCTCCAGGACATGCAACCACATAATGACTTGACATCACATTGATGGCATTTCTGGCAATTCCCATACCAGTTAGAACAGGAATGTCGATCCATGGTGATACCTTTTCCGCATGTGAATCAGGCAAAATTCCTATTGTCAGTCCTCCATTTTCCTTTGCGCCTTTGGCTGAAGCATCCATTACGCCGCAATTACGTCCGCCATTAAGCAGAATCCATCCTTCTTTGGCAATGCATTTGCCAAGGTCATAGGCCAGGCGATATTGATTGATATCTGTCTCGCCGCCACCCATAACACCAATAATAGTTTGTCTGGATTCGTTTTGTATTTGTTTTAATATGGCATCTTTCATAAACTTAATTATCCTCCAAAAACAACCTGTGGTAACCATGTTACCAAAACAGGGAAAGATACGACTATAAACAGCCCTATCAATTGTGCGATCACAAAGGGGAGAATCCCTCTGTAAATATGTCCGGTTGTAATAGAAGGAGGTGTCACAGCTTTCAAATAAAATAGAGAAAAACCAAATGGTGGTGTCATAAATGAGGTCTGAAGGTTTACTGCAATCAGAATACAAAACCATACCGGATCAAATCCAAATTCAATCATGATTGGTGCTAACACCGGAACATGTATAAACGTTATTTCAATAAAGTCCAGAAAAAAGCCAATCACAAAAATCAATCCCATGACAATAAATAATACAAACCATTTTCCGTGAGTTTCAGCAATAGAACCTAGAAATTCCCGCACCAACTCATCACCACCCATGCCTCTAAAAACAAGCCCAAAAGCAGCGGCCCCCACGAGAATTATAAATACCATGCAGGTTAATTCCATTGTGGCGAGCATCACTTCATTTAGAATTTTATAGCTGAAACGTCTGTTAATCACTGTCAAAAATGTTGCGCCCACTGCGCCAACTGCCGCTGCTTCAGTAGGAGAGGCAATACCGGCAAATATGGATCCCAATACAGCGATCATCAAAAACAATGGGGGAAACAACGCGCGCATAACACGACGAAACAATACCATTCCAGACAGTGCATCTCTTTCATGCTGCGGGATTGCAGGCGCCCACTGGGGTTTAACAAATGCGATTGACATAATATAGACAATATATAATCCCACCAGCACCAATCCTGGAAACACAGCCCCCATAAAAAGATCTCCAACAGGAACACCGACAATATCACCAATTAATACTAGAACAATGCTGGGCGGAATAATTTGTCCTAACGTTCCTGATGCAGAAACTGTACCGGTTGCCAATTCATTTTGATATCCGCGTTTCAACATGGTGGGAACAGCCAGCAAACCCATTGTGACAACAGTTGCGCCCACAATGCCTGTTGATGCGCCCATTAAAGCACCAACCACAACAACAGAAACTGCCAATCCGCCTCTGATCCGGCCAAATAAAAGGCCCATTGTGTCCAATAATTCCTCAGCCAGCCCCGAACGTTCAAGCATCACCCCCATAAAAACAAATAATGGGACTGCCAGCAGTGTCACATTGGTCATTACGCCCCATATTCGCAGTGGCAGTAAATTAAAAAAATTCCATCCAAAACCAATCAGGCCGAAAAACAGCGCAGTACCCATCAGTGTGAATGTAACAGGAAATCCTGCCATGAGTAATATCGTTAATGCCAAAAACATCCATGCCGGTAAAAAATCCATAAACATGTTTTATTGTTCCTTATCCATTGGGACATTTAGAAGAATCAGCACGCTTTTCATGAACATTGATATGCCCTGAAGCGCAATCAGTGTAAAACCAATGGGAATTGCAGATTTGATAATAAAGCGGTAGGGAATTCCACCCGGATCAGGCGATCCCTCCAGAATACTGTATGAATTTTTTACAAAGGGAATGGCTGTTTGAATAATCATGTAGCATCCTGGAAACAAAAAAATTATAATGCCAACGATATTGATCCAAGCACAGGCTTTGGGCGATAATCTCTGATAAATGATATCCACTCGCACATGACCATCTTTCAGCAAGGTGTATCCTGCACCCATTAAAAAAATAAAAGCAAATAAATGCCATTCCATTTCCTGAACAAAAACAAAGCTTGTTTTAAACAGGTATCGCATGACCACATCTGTAAAAACAGTGAGAACCAGTAACAAAGTTACCCAAGAAACTGACTTTCCCACGAATGTATTTAGCCTGTCAATCCTGTAACAGATTGACTTTAATATCTGGATCATAAGCGCACTTTTGGTTTGAGATTAATTAAGAAAATCTACAAAAATTAGTTCCCATGTAGGAAAATTCATTCTCACACTCTGCGTGGGAACGAAAAAAGAATAGTATTTTTTCGAGTATTCATAAGGACAATACATTTAACTCAATGTTTAATTAAGTTTTTATTGCAAGCGACCAAAGCTTGTTTTCAGACTCTTCTTGGAAACAAGCTTTGGTCGCTTGCTGGAGAACAGGTCTAAATAACTTGACCATTGAGTCTCAAAAATTTGATAAATATTGAATAAATACGATACAGACAAATCTTTATCACATGGCAATATTTTGTCAATGAGATCTTTGAAAAATGACCAGGAAGAAACACAAACAATATATTTCCTTACTCTCATAATACGTTCACTTTTTGAATTATGTTCGCGTTGCACAATTGGAGTCCAAATTGTTAGATTTGGACGTTCCTCCCACATCTAAAGATGTGGACTCCAGCCGATAAATGCGAATCTTATTTTTCGAGCTTTCCTAAACTAATCTGATCCATTTACATTACCTTTCCTCCATTCGCTGAAGTCAAACATAAAATATTTTTTTGGGTTAATAAAAAATGATTGTTTTCAATTAAAAGATATGTTAAATTACCAGATTCAAATTTATTCATAGCCAATAGGGTGCATTCCCAAAACCATAAAAGTCGGACATTACTTTTTGCTTATTCAAAAACCGGAAACGACCCTATAACCGAAACCAATAAATTTGATTTCGGTTATAAGTTTGATTCCGATTGTTGAATACATCCAAAGTATGTCCGACTTTTTGTGAATGCGCTGGTTCTGTTTATAATAATTAAAAAGGAGAACTAAAAAAATGCGTATCAAACGAGGGTATAAAGCCCGTCGAAGAAGAAATAGAGTATTAAAGCTGGCCAAAGGTTTTCGAGGCGGACGAAGTAAGCTTTTTCGTACAGCAGCAGATTCTGTAGACAAAGCATTGTCTTATGCATACAGAGATCGGAAGCAAAAAAAACGTGATTTTCGAAAATTATGGATTATTCGAATCAATGCGGCTGCGCGAATGAATAATTTGTCATATAGCAAATTAATTCATGGCTTGAAAAAAGCAAATATTGAACTGGATCGAAAAGTTTTGGCTGAACTGGCTATTTCAGATCCGTCTGCATTTTCGCGCATTGTAACTGTCGCGTCATCAGCCATAGCTTGAAAATTCACTATTTGGGAAACAATAAAATACAGATACTCTCAAATAAATAATCAGATATGATCGGTCAAATTCTTTATTGTGGATGCATTATTATTTCCGACCAGCTCAGGCTGGACAAGTATCGTATCTTGAATCTTTCCTACACAATTAATAATGATGAAGAGGCATAAATGAATTCAGTCGGCATTATGCTAGAACAAATCCGATCCGATGCCATGGATGCTTTGGCATCGGCAACAGATGAAAAAGAAATTCTGGACATACAAACCCTGTTTTTGGGACGAAAAGGACATCTGACCCGGTTTTTAAGGAACATATCAGATCTTTCTAAAGATAAAAGGCCTGAAGCAGGAAAATTTGCCAATATTTTGAAAAAAAAGCTGGAAAATGTGTTTCAGGATGCCATTAAAGATTGCAGACGAAAAAAACAGGAACAAGAATCAGACATTGATATTTCGCTTCCGGGACGACCAACATTTTCTGGATCGAAACATCCGCTGACAATGATGAATCATGAAATATGTGATATCTTTACACAGCTTGGTTTTGAAATTGTTGAAGGTCCGGAAGTTGAGTTGGATTATTACAACTTTGAAGCCCTGAATATTCCCAAGGATCATCCCGCACGAGATATGCAGGACACTTTCTATATTTCCGACAATGTCGTGCTTCGAACCCATACATCACCGCTTCAAATTCGAACCATGGAAAAACGTAAACCACCGGTACGAATTATCGCCCCCGGTAAAGTTTATCGCTGTGATTCGGACATCACCCATACACCAATGTTTCAACAAATTGAAGGGCTTATGGTTGATGAAAACATTCATTTTGGCCATCTGAAAGGTATTTTGACGACATTGGTTCACCATATTTTTGATGAGCAAACCGCGTTGAGATTTCGGCCCAGCTTTTTTCCATTTACAGAGCCCAGTGCAGAAGTTGATATGCAATGCGTGATGTGCAGAGGAAATGGTTGCCGGATTTGTTCTCAAACAGGTTGGCTGGAAATTTTGGGCGCAGGTATGGTACATCCAGCTGTTTTTGAAAATGTTCAATACGACACAAATCAATATACTGGATTCGCTTTTGGAATGGGTATCGAACGAATCGCCATGCTCAAATATGGGATTGATGATATCCGAAAATTCTATGATAACGATATCCGATTCCTCAATCAGTTCTAAGAGGTAAGCATGAAAGTAAGTAAAAACTGGTTAAATCAATATGTGAAAATTAAATCAGACGATAATTTTCTGGCTGATGCTTTGACAATGGCTGGATTGGAAGTTGAGTCTGTTTTTGATCCTTTCGCATACTTGCAAAAGGTTGTTGTTGGTAAAATAAAAAGCATATTTGCCCATTCCAATGCAGATAAATTAAAATGTTGTAAGGTAGATATTGGTGAGCGTGAAATCCCTGTCGTATGTGGTGCCCAAAATATTTTCGAAAATGCATTAATTGCCTGTGCATTACCTGGAATGTGTTTGCCTGATGGTACTGTTTTAAAAAAGACTGTCATTCGGAATGAACCCTCTGAGGGAATGATTTGTTCTGAGAAAGAATTGGGTATTGGCGATGACGATAATGGGGTAATGATTCTTGATGAGGCCTATCAACCAGGCAGCCTGTTAAAAGATGTTTTAGACCTGACAGATACTGTTTTTGAGATTGGCCTGACACCCAATCGACCGGATTGTGCCAGTATGATAGGTGTGGCGAGAGAAGTCGCTGCGATCGAATCTGGAAAATTGATTTATCCTGAAATTTCTTTTGATGAAGTTAAACCAGATTGCGCCTCCATGACATCAGTAACAATAAACAATCCAGATCATTGCCCAAGATATGCTGCACGTATTATAATGGATATTCAAATTGCGCCATCCCCCCAATGGTTACAGAAACGATTGCGGGCAATTGGTTTACGTCCGATCAACAATGTTGTGGATATCACCAATTTTGTCATGATGGAATCGGGCCAACCTTTACATGCTTTTGATTATGACCTTCTTGATGAAAATCGGATTGTTGTGCGAACTGCCAATAAGAATGAAAGGTTTACGACCTTGGATAACAAAGAACGAACAATGGCAGATGACATGTTATTCATTTGTGATGGCAAAAAACCGGTTGCAGTTGCGGGGGTCATGGGCGGCTTAAACTCTGAGATTAATGATAATACCAGACGAGTCCTACTTGAAAGTGCTTATTTTAATCCAACAAGTGTCCGACGCACATCCAAGCGTTTGGGTTTAAGTACAGATGCTTCCTATCGGTTTGAAAGAGGGATTGATCCGGATGGTGTCATCTGGGCGATAGATCGGGCGGCACAATTGATGAAAAACATTTGTGGAGCGACTATATGTAAAGGAATAATCGATAATTATCCATCACCTATGGAAATGGCTCGAGTGGATGTCAGCATTAAACAACTTCATCGGTTGATTGGAATAGAACCGGATCGAAAGCAAATTAAGTCGCTATTGTCATCAATTGAATTTATAGTAAATGCCATTGACGATGATATGATTCAAGTCCATGTACCTTCTTATCGCGTTGATATTAAACGTCCGCAAGATATTATGGAAGAAGTGGCTCGATTGGTTGGTTACAATGAGATTCCCATTGTTACACCCCACTCTCCTATTCACGCTGAGAAACCATCAAGGCATCTTCAATACCGAAATCGTATCAAGGAATACATGATCGGATCCGGTTTTTCTGAGGCAATCAATTATAGCTTTATTTCTGCCGAATCTTCCGAGCGTTTAAATTTATCTTCAGATGATTCACGTCGTAAAGATGTCAAATTACGCAATCCCATTTCTGAAGATCAGGCTGTGATGCGGACATCATTAGTTCCTGGCATGTTGGATACAGTACGTCGAAACTTGAATCAAAAAAACATTCATATTAAGCTATTTGAAATAGGAAAAGTCTTTCTTAACCATTCCAATGCGCCTTTGCCCAAAGAGCGAGAATCGCTTATTATGATCTGGACGGGTGCTGCACAAGCGCAAAGTTGGCAACAGGCTGAAAGAACATGTGATTTTTATGACCTGAAGGGTGTGATCGAAACATTAATGCATCGACTGCATATTAAAAAAGTCAGCTTTGTCAAACCGGATAACGCAGGTTATTACCGTCCTGGCTATGCTGCACAGATTGAAGTTAAAAATGAATTGATCGGCATGGCAGGTGAAATACATCCGGAGGTGCTGGATAACTATCAGATTCGTCAACCCGTTTTTATATGCGAAATTGATTATGAAACCTTATTTCAATTGATACCTGAAAACATTGTCGCCAGGCCATTACCTCGATTTCCATCAACTTTCAGAGACATGACATTGATTCTGGATAAAAATATTCAAGCAGAAGCAATAATCAACTTCATGCGATCCTGTAATGAAAAATTGGTTGCAGATATTGAAGTGTTTAGTGTTTATAATGGTGATCCAATTCCATCAGGCAAAAAAAGTATGTCATTTAGAATAACATATCAATCATGGGAAGAAACACTTAAAGATGATAAGATAAACAAGGTTCACAAAGAAATTGGAAAAACTGTGATTGAAACTTTTCAGGCGGATTTGCCTTAGGAGAATGTTCATGAAATTTTATCTGGGAGAAAAAAATATTGGTAACGAAGCCACTAAAGATCAGGTTGATAAAGTCATTACTTACCTAAAAAACAAAGGGTGGAATATTTCATATGGAACAAAGGAAAATGCCCTGGAATCTGATGATGAAAAAATCCAACAAAGAGAATTGGAAGACGCCTTTGCAGATGATTTCATGACTTGCCTGAATACTTTAGGTTTGTAATCATGTAAGGAAAATATTATGTCTGATCACTCCCATATTAAAATAATTGCTCAAAACAAAAAAGCACGCTTTGACTATTTTATCGATGATGAATATGAAGCTGGAATTTCACTAAAAGGTTCAGAAGTCAAATCCCTTCGGATGGGAAAAGCCAGTCTTAAAGATGCTTATGCAAAAATAAAAAATGGTGAAGTTTTTGTGTATCAGATGAACATCTCACAATATCCTTTTGCCTATTACAGCAATCATCAACCCAAACGCCCTAGAAAATTGCTGCTTCACAAACAGGAAATCAAACGTTTATTGGGTAAAACCCAGGAAAAAGGGTATACGCTGATTCCGATCAGTATTTATTTCAAAGGGAGTAAAGTTAAGCTAACTATCGGATTGGCAAAAGGAAAACAAAAGTACGATAAACGTGAGGCAATCCGAAAACGTGATGAAAAACGAGATATGGCCCGAGAAAAAAAGGAATGGCGTTAAATGGGGAACTTATTTTTAGAGCATCCCTAAGACAGTCGTGATTTATAATCATCATAGTTAAAATCTCTTAGTAACACATTATTTTTTGTTTCAGCATCATACAGAAAAATGGAAGGCAAACGAATTCCATTGAATGTGTTTGTTTTTACCATTGTATAGTGCGCCATGTCTGTAAAAATGAGTTTGTCATCAATTCTTAGTGGATTGTCAAATGAATACACGCCTATATTATCGCCCGAAAGACAGGACATCCCGCTAAGTCGATATGAATATTTTTTACGTCCCAGTTCATCACTACCAATAATATGAGGTCTATATGGAATTTCAAGAACATCAGGCATATGCGTTGCTGCGGATGTATCGAGAATTGCAGTGGGTATATCACTATTGATTATATCTAAAACAGTTGAAATGAAGTAACCTGCGTTTAAAACAATCGCTTCGCCTGGTTCAAGATAGATTTCAATGTGATATTTGCGTTTTAAATAATCAATTAAATGACAAAGTAATTCTATATCGTAGTCATTTTTTGTAATCAGATGCCCTCCTCCTAAGTTAAGCCAATCAAGGTCAAAAAGATATTTACCAAAAGATTTTTCAAATGCTGCGAGTGTTCTCTCAAGTGAATCAGCGTTATGTTCACATAAAGTGTGAAAATGCAGACCTGAAATCCCTTTCAATTCATGTGCCTCAAAATCCTGAATTCTGACACCGAGTCTGGAACCTTTAACACATGGATCATACAAGGGAATTGTTCCTTCTGAATGCTCCGGGTTTATTCTGATACCATAAGAAGTTTTTTGAGGCGACTTGTTGATGAAAGGACGAAATCGTCTCCACTGGTTGAACGAATTAAAAACAATATGGTCGGAAAAGCGGATAATCGACTTGAATTCCACATCGCTGAAAGCAGCAGCATAACAATGAACCTCCTTATTGAATTCTTCTCTGCCGAGTCTGGCTTCATCTTGAGAGCTGGCACACACACCATCAAGGCTTTTACGTATAATAGGAAATAAGGTATAAATTGCAAATGCTTTGAGTGCCAAAAGAATTTTACAACCCGTTCTTTTTTTTATCGATTCAAGTATATTCAGGTTATTTTTCAAATCTTCAGTGCTGATTACAAACGATGGTGTTTTCAACGCTGATAAATCATTAATGAGGGATCGATTATTTTCCATGGTAATCCATAATCATTTATAACATGTTCTTAATCGCAATTGTTTCGTTAATCACTGTTGACATTCAAACAAACCAACAATACGCCGCTTTGAATATTTATGGTGGCCTTGTGATCAGTGACAATATTACTTAATCCGCGTGAAGTTCCCAAGCAAAGATTTTCATTATTTAAAGGATATTTCATCCCCTGCAATATCATACCTTTTACACAGTCGCTTAATGGCAAAAGAGATATATTATCGCCTTTGCGATGAATCAGATCCACCTTTGTAGGTCCCTTCATACAAAATATTTCCTGATTATGATCCACTAGCCTGGCATTAACATTAACCAGTAAAGTTGATGCCAACAACAAGACATTGCTAAAAGTCATGTCCCATCTTGCTCCCAGGGCACTAAGAATGATTATTTCACAAGCGCCCTTATCTAAAGCTATTTGCAAAGATAATTCAAGATCTGTGGCATCTTTGTCCACCGGATACTGTATAACTTGAACACCCAATTTTTTCATTTCCATGAGTTGTGTTTCGTTAACAGAATCAAGATCACCAATTATCAGGTGTGGAACAATGTTTTCCTGCTTGCAAAACCGAAGGCCACCATCTGCTGCAATGATTAAATCGTCTGTTTTTAGAGGCTGTATGCCTTTTGGCAGACATTGCATCTGTCCATTTGCAAAAATTATTGCTCTCATCATTTAAAGCTCAGTCAAACGCGCCACTTCTTGATAGGTTGTAATACCTTTTACCATTTTTTTGATGGCATCCTGACGCAATGTTCTCATACCTTTTTTAATTGCCATTTTTCGCAATAAAAGGGTATTGGCATCTTGCGATGATCCAATACATGCACGTAATTCGCGATCTAATGGCATGACTTCAAAAATACCAGTTCGTCCCAAATAACCTGTCCCTCTGCATTGTGGACATCCTTTACCTTGTTTTAACAGAATCGTTTGATCCTTTGATAAAAGGCGTTCATCAACGCGAACACCCAAGTTTTCAAGAAATGAGTTTGTTACCGGATAATCCTCAATACAATAGGGACAAATTTTCCGAACCAATCGTTGGGCAATAACGCCCAGAACCGATTCTGCAATAAGATAACTCTTGATTCCCAGATTAATCAGACGGGTTACGCTGGAAGGGGCATCATTGGTGTGAAGTGTACTGAAAACAAGGTGGCCGGTTAGGGCCGCCTGAATACCATTTGCGGCTGTTTCCGCATCGCGCATTTCACCAACCATAATTATGTCGGGATCCTGGCGCAAAATATTTCTGATGATACTTGAAAAAGTAATTCCTAAAGCGGGCTGAACAGCAATCTGATTAAAACTGTCATGAACCATTTCGATGGGATCTTCAATGGTGGTGATGTTTTTTTCAAATGTATCAATGGTGCCCAATGATGAATACAAGGTTGTCGATTTACCACTGCCTGTCGGTCCTGTGACGAGAATAATACCATGTGGTTTATAAATCATTTCCTGATATTTTTGTATATCGCGTTTTGAAAAGCCCAATTTTTCAATATGTTGAAAAATAACTGTGGGATCAAGCAACCTTAGCACAGTTTTTTCTCCAAACGCTACAGGAATGGTTGATACACGAATTTCAATATCTGTTTGTTCATGTGACAGTTTGATTCGTCCATCCTGTGGCCGCCTTTTTTCGGCAATATCCAATCGTGAAAGGGTTTTGATCCTTGATGTTATAGCAGCATGAAGCGCCCGGGGCAGTTTGTAAATTGTATGAAGGATGCCATCAATGCGCATCCGAATAAGCATATTTTCCCGGCGAGGCTCAATATGAATATCACTGGCACGTTGATCAAGGGCATAGCGAAAAAGATAGTCCACCGCATTTTTAATATGTGCTTCATTGGTATGCAATTCATTGAGCGACGAAAGATTCGTAT
>Ga0272440_1002954_pt1 | contig 12982 bp, 16 predicted proteins | sample SSMMMBAug17_FD_192440 | JGI IMG/M metagenome (GOLD analysis project Ga0272440, IMG submission 192440) | Marine sediment archaeal communities from Little Sippewissett salt marsh, Falmouth, MA, United States - SSM-MMB-Aug17 | ecosystem: Environmental > Aquatic > Marine > Wetlands > Sediment ...
TTAAAAAAACAGGTTCGGAATTTTCTCCTGCCATCGTAAATATTTTCTCTTTCATTTTCTACCTCATCATTGTTCTGGGCATTGAATAAGTTGTTTCAAGAGCCCTTGCTATCGGCGTTCCGCCGCTCATGATATCACTAGAAATTCTACCGGACAACGATTGATATATTATATCAATATCAATATTGTTATCTTTCGTTCTTCTAGTTATTTTAGGCCTGTCTGGAATGCCTTTGATGTTTACATTGATATTGGGCATAATATTCGTATTTCTAGGAATTACTGTTTCACCTTTTTGTAGTATTGCGGGAAACTCATCCCCGGCCAAACCGTTATGATATCTTTTTGCTCCCATGAATACAGATGGATTAATTGAACGATATGTAAAATCCGAGCCATCATGCTTCTGTTTTGTGAAAATATTTCCCATACCAATACCAGAAAAGAAAGATTGAACCGCAATATTAGCAAAATATTGGGTAGACAATTGCAATAACATATTTGCAAATGCGCTTTCAATATTGCTCCAATCTCCCTTTAAGCCATTATATAGCTCCGTACCTAAAGTATTCCGAATACCGCCTGCAAAACTTTGGATCATTTCTTGCTTATCCAACAAACCAGATACCGTATTATCAAACGCCTGAACAGTATCCTCTGTATTTTTTTTCATTTGTTCCTGTTCATGCAGCATAACGGCATTATAAAAGTATTGCGCTTTGTCCATTTCCGCAACTTCTTTATTCAATTGTGCTTGCTCTTTTTTGTATGCTTCACCATTAAGCTTGTTCCATTCAGCAATTCTTGCTTTTAACTGTTCTGGTGATAAATATGTTGGTGTTGTTGTTGGTGGTGGTGGTGGTGGTGGTGATGGTGGTTTTTCTAACTCTTTTTTTATTTCTTTCAAGTCTCTTATTTTGGCTAGCATATCATCAATGTTTGTTCGAAAATTTAGAAAGAAATTTACTTCTTTGTCTTCATTCTTTGCTTTAATATCTTTATCTTTATCTTTTTCTAATCCCTCATCTAATCCCTCATTTATTCCCCACCCTTTATACATAGAAAGCATCTTATCATTTTGCTCTTTTCTTCTTTTCGTAAGTTCATTTTTATATGGAGCTGTTAATTCTTTCAAGCCATCAACAGAATATATATTTTTCAATATACTAGAATATTCAATTTTTCCCATTTGCGCTATTTCTATTGCATCGCTGATTTCATCACTTAGGCTTGATACTAATCCTATTGAACCTCCTATCGCTGCGCCTGTTTTTCCGAATAACATCAATCCGACTATACCATATTGGTATATATCTTCATTATCTTTCACAAAGCTGTAAATATTATATACACTTTCTACGCCTACAGATACAGATTTCATTGTTTTAAGTATTGATACACTTGTATTTTTGGCGTATTTTTCAATAGAACCATCCTTATTCGCTTTATCAATAAATGCCAAAAAATTCGATAATTGATCTTTCATTATTTCAAATGGCCCAGTCTGCATTACACGACGTTCAAAGCTTTCCCAATGATCAACCAAATTTGAAACAATACCATTCATTGTTGCAGATTCCTTTTTCATCAAACCGGCGTTACTTGCCATTCTTTCCTTTAATACTGCTTCAAGCTCTGCCCTGTTATTCTTGACTGTCCTTACAATATCTTTACCATTTTTCTGCCATGTTAATTTGATGGTATCGCCTTGTTTTCTACTGACAATTCCAAGCATTTCTTTTGCCCGAACCATTTCACCAACTACTGCATCAGAGTACATTTCAACGGCATCACTTAAAGTGCGCCCCGTTGCACTTGCTGTATCACCGAGCAATTGTAAAATCTGCTCTGGAATAAAACCATATTGTTTTAGCTTTATGTATGAACTTATTATTTCATCGAGTTGGTATGGTGTTTCCGTTGCAAATTTTTCGATCCACTGAAACGCTTTTTTTGCTTTTTCTGGACTACCCAATAAATGAGTTAATTGAACATCAAAGGACTCTGCCGCTTTTGCAGCAGTAATAAAACCACTTGCTAGTCTTTTCACCTGCCATGCAGCCACTAAGGAAACGACAGCCGTTTTCATCGAACCGGCTTGCTTTGTTATTGCTGCCATTGTGGTTTGATTCTGTGCCAGTGTTTTATCCAGGGCAAGAAATTTTTTACTGACTTTATCAGCCGCATGAATCGCCTCTTTACCATCGGCTTGAATAACTATTTTTACGGCATTACTACTCATAATATAATCTTGCCCTCATCAATTTTGTTCTTGATTACTGCGATCATTTTCCATTGTTTCAGGGATAAATCATTCTTCTCAAATGGGTATCCTGCCAATTGGAGAATATAATTTTCAAATGCACAAATCATTTCATTGTCTGGTTTATATTCCTTTAATTCGCAATGATCACAAACGATATCTATGTATTTTCCATTTCTTGCAATGCATTCTTTTCGGAGGGCTTCGGTACACCCCCCTTTTAAAAAGATATCAATGCATTCTATGTCTTTTTTTTTACATAGGACTTTGTTTTTAGATACACAGTTGTTCCGATTTCAATAAGCAAACGTTCGGCATTAGCCGATATTAACGCTTTCCAGTTTTCATAATAGTCTTCATCTTCTGGATCCGAAGAAATCAATTTGTCATCAACTGCAATAGATCCCTTTTCAAACCCAAGCAACAAAGGCACTGATCCTTTCGCTAATATTTGCGCTGCTTTTGTTTTATCTTTTTCTTCCATGAATGCATTGCAAACATTTACAGTTTCTTCAGTTGTAGGCGCTCTATAATAGAAAGTATGCGTATCACCGGACAAACTATCCTCAATAAGAAGCTTGAACTTATTTTGGTTTATATTCAGCATTTTTCCTCCTTACAATCAAGCAAGGTTTCAACTGTTATCCATTTTTCACGAGGCATAACCTCATTATGTTCAATTGCCTTTTCACATGCTTCTTTTTCACGGCTTGTTATCTCTCTGAAAGCATATTGCGCATAAACAGACCACGGCACGCAAAAAGTATGCTTCTTATTTATATCAAGGACATTGCAGCCAGCACCCTTACCAAATGATTTTTCATCCAAAACCTTGATATAAATACCAGTCCCAAAATTATGGCTTTGCATCCAATGAAACGATCCAGTATACGTATTGTTAACATGTTTAGCCCTGTATCCCTTCCACAATGAACGTAATTCTTGCTGAAAAATTAAACTAATAGCTAATCCAATATACGGCAAGACATGAACAAGACCTGTAACAATATACAAAAAAATATCCATTATTCATCTCCCATTTCATTAATTGTCGGCCATCTCATTGCTACCAGATCGACCAACTTATAACCGCTTGGCTTAATGCACCCCCCCTGATTACATCCAATGCATGTTAGCCTAAAATTTCCATCACGATCCCTCCACTGCACCGCATCTAACAATACAGTTACGTGATACCCTTCTCTAACTCTAAAAATACATATATTTCCAGGTTTATATTTTTTCACTTCACCTCCCCATTCCAACCAAGATTTAGCTAAACCGCTTAGCGTCCCGACTATATGTATACGATCCCGCAGATTATAGAAAACCATATTCAAACCAGCAGAGCACCAACTTGTTTTGTCATCATCCCTTCCATCCAGACCAACAAGTGCAAAGCTTTCATCTATGAATGGATGGATTAGAGCACCTTCTTTTTCGCAAACACCTTGTTTATGCAATTTTTTCAGGTAATCAAGCCATATCGGATTTTCTTCATGCACAAATTCTACACGATGTCGGCATAAATAAAATGTATAAAGAAGTAAACAAAATGCTATTACACCTATTAAAATATGCACCTTTTTAATTTTCATAGTCATCTAGTCCTCCCTATAATCGTTCCAACATATCGATAATGGAAAAATAAATTTCTCCATCTTCCATAGACGTTGCTGTATAAGATACATCATAAGTCATGATGTTATTTCTGCTTGAATAACTTGCAGGGCTTGTATGTTCTGCCTCTGGTATATATAGATTCATTTTATGCACATCACTAGATCGCCCCACGTTATGCGTTATCGGCTTTACTTTTCCCTCAACCCAATCTGAAATAGGGTTATATTGGTTCAATGAAACTACTTTTGGGTCAAAAGAGCCAGTCGGTCGCCTCCCTGTTATCAGCACCGTTCCGACTCCATATATATCCGCATAATCAGGATCAATTGAGACCTCATTTGCTAAGGCAAATGAGATGTTCGTACATTGCATTTCATTAATTCCAATGCTCGGATTTTCACCCAAAGCAAGTAATGGAATATCATTTATTTTTACAGGCGCAGGCATATTGTTTTCCTCTGGCGTTGAGAATTTTCCTTTGAAGGAAAACTTCATAACTACCGGCTTGCCAACTGGAAAGTCTATTGAGAAATCACCCCTTGCCCCTACCAGAGTATGTAAAATATTATCCTTAAAAAAATATAACCGGCATGCCCCATGCAAATCAGGATCAGTTACCGGATGGTATGTTCTCGCATTGTAAACTTTTTTTATGGTTGACGATATCGTCTCTCCATCCTTTTCTTGTGAAATTGTATTCCCATCACTATAATCATGAATCGCAGGTTTAAGAAAAACATAAGGTTTACTGGCATAAATCACCTCCAATGCGGATGAACCATCATTATTTGTTAGGTTCAACCCTGATTGATAATCACCAATATTGTTGCTTTCACTTTCTATGCAAATTGTATCCTGTGCATACAACCCACAAGCGCTTAATAATCGATCATAGCTATTTTCATGAAATGCCTGAGAAGGTCTGTACTTTACCGAGAAATCTATAGAGTAATGCGGCATTACAACGATAGAGCGTGAAGGAGACGCAGCTATCTTTCCTTCTTCTAATTCTTCCTGGTCTCCTTCTGGCTTGATTGTCATGGAGTTTTCAGCCAAGACAGGATATGCATGCTCAGGATCGATAACAGGGCTTCCTGTTTCTTCTTGTACCAATAAAAGAATTGGCCTTGATGATTTATTCATTTCTTACCTTTCATATTTTATTTGTAAACTTATTAAACAATTATGGTATAACGTACCTGCTATCATTTCCGTATCAATATCCTCTATTGATGCCGGTTTGGTTAATTCAACGAAACTATATTCATGTGTATTAATCTGTGAACATATCCGATCACATAAACATTGAAATTCCAAAGAACTTGCTCCCTGATTCGTCATTGAATAAAAACCACTTATTGTGTAAGTTTCTTCATGCTCCAAAGTCGGGTAATCTGCAAAGTTAACATCCATATCATCACGATGGACAACCCACCCATTTACTTTCTTATCATCTGTCGTCAACGTGTTTAAGACATTACTAAAAGTATCATATAGCTGGTATTCTACTACTTTCCCTATTTCATCTACTTGCTCCAAAATTTGCTTTATCATGCCAATTCTTTGTATGTAATCCATAATTATCACCATACCACATCATATTCAGGTTTCTTATCTTGATAAATTCCTTCATATGATTTTCCCTTATTACCGAAATATCTTACCAACGATCTGATATATTTTGTTTTTAGATTCTTTTCTATCTCTCTCTTTTGCGAATGATATATTGTTGATATCGACGGCCTTGCAGGGATTTTTATGACAGAAGTTGTTTTCTTAACTGGAACCCCCATTGCAAAGAAATATCTACGCATTTTATTAGTAACAGGTATGTTATGTGCAGTATCATGATATTCTACGATATCAGGCACCCACTTCAACCGTTTAGCAGCAAAAAAACCAAAAAGTATTTCATCATGCGTATTTGACCATTGCTTCTGATATCTCAGCGCTTTCCATATATTACTAAGTGGTTTACGGTCGGCGCCTTTTTTCGCTCTCTTTGCCAGGTACGGATAATACTGCCTTGTCTTTTTGCCTTTCTTTGTTACAAATCTAAAGTTCTTTTTCCATAATCTTTTTGTCGGATGCGCTTGAAAAGCCTTCCCTGATAAATTATCACTTACCGGACTTCTTGCTTTCCATGTGCCATGACCACCACTCTTGATATATGCCTGTGTCACCCCTTTCAAACGGTATGCTTCAGAGGATAAAGCTGAACGAACAGCCCTTCGATGATCTCCAGGATATTTATGTTTTATTTTACTATATATTTCAGACAAATCATCAAAAGACTGTTTTGTTATATTTATCCTCATTATCCTACCTTTGATAATTTAATAATATATTCAGCATTATCTATTGTCTTGCCAATTTCAATAACTGTATAAACTACATCTTTAATAATAATTTCATCCCTTTTTTCTATTGCTTCGGGACAATCATCAACTTTCAAACGAACATTTGCCATCGCTCCGAACTGCTCCGCTTTTTTGTATTCATCATCGACATTATAATCAACAATGCCATTAAGCAAAATCCCTTTATGCTTAACAACTGGTTCACCCCAATAACGATATATTGCTTGAAGTCCTGCCACAGGCATTCCCCATTTTTATAAAATAACAGGTATTACTTTTGTTTCACCTGCCGATATGGCCCCAACTGCATTGCCAAAAAAAACACCTGTCGATTTTTTTGACAAGGATTTATTTGTATTTTCAATATAGATTTTGTCACCAATTGCGACATCAGCGTTGCCTTCATCATCTGCTGCGTTGACTTCCAATGCAAATAAACCTTTAATCTCAAGACCTCCTATCTGTCCAGCCTCAACATCAGTAGTTGTTACACCTACGATATTTCCGAAATTATAGGGTTTATGGGCTTCTACCTGTGTCGGAAACGTCGGAAACTCAAGCGACAATATATTGCCTTTTGCTAGCTTCATATAAAAACTCCTTTAATTTACTTTATTATTTATTGATTCATTTAATTTATTGGGATGATATTGGGATTTTATACAGGCCTCTCCAATCCATTGCTTTTGCGCCAACGTCCAAAGACACTTTCATTTCTGTACCATCAACATCCCAGCCCTTTTTATATTCCAATCGTGGATCACGCATACCATCAAGAAAAAATACAATAATTGTTTTTCCCTTTCCAGCTGCAATATATATTGCATCTTTTGGTATCCTTGCATCAAAAACAGGAACAAGAAGACCATCCTTATAAGGATTATAATATCCCTGGTTGGGCGCATCAGCAGTACCGGATGGAATGAAGGAAGCATTGATCACTTTCATAATATCAAGCTTGTGTGTCTTATTTGCGATAACAAAAACCGGTGTGATATTCAGTTTATTGCCATTTACATCTGTTTGTTCTGACATTGCTGTTTCAATTTTTGACAGCAGCATTACAGTAAATTCTGTTTGCGTCGCACTTACATTTTTATGCGATTCACAAAATAAATCATTTCCATCCCCCATTTTACTTGCTTCTGTCAGTGCCTGTATTGCTACGGCTCCGCTTGTCTTGCTTGCAGTTTCTCCATATGCTTTCGGAAGATCAAAAATGCGCATGTCATCATTGATAATCGCCTGTCTGGTCATTACAAAAATTTCACCATATGTATCGATGAAATATGTTTCATGCTCTGCACCGAGATTTCCATAACCATACTCAGTCCCTTCAGGCACTTTTGGCAAGTCTCCCCTTCGTCCAGTCCGATGTCCTTTTGTTTCTTTGAAATCTGACACACTTCCAACACCGCACCAGGTCTCCCATTCTTCAGATGCACTTTCAAAACCTTCCATCATGGCATGATGTGCAACAGTTTTTAACACGTCTGGGAAATCACTCGTTGTAAATGCACGGCCAACCATTGATTTGACATCCGACCCATTTGCATACAACCTTGCAATTTCATGCATGCGATAGCCTGCAAGATCACTGGCAATTTCACGATTCCCTGCTTCCAAGCCTTTTCGCACCATTATTGCGTGCGTCGCTGCTTCGTTCAATTTTTCGCCCGCTGTTCTTCCTGATGAAATGATAACCGGCGCATTTCTTTCCATGTATGCGAATATATCTGCCCTTGCCTGGCTTACTGGCTTTTTAAGCGCATTTTCTCTGACTTCATCCGGTATTTTGTAGTTTCGGCATAATGTCTCAAGTGCGCTATAATCTTGCTGTCTGGTTTCTTGCTGCCTGATTTCATCACTGCCTTTTGTATCTGCCATTCTTTTCTCTGGCACTTTATCAAGTATGTCTGCTTTGATTTCTGTGATGGACATACCTTTTTCAACATAGGCACTGCGTTCATTATCAGTTACTTCATATTTTTGGCACAACTGATATATTTCATCCACCCGTTTACGTTCTTCGATTATAGCGTTATCGCCACCATCGCCTTCTTTTTCCTTTGGCATATTTTTTGCCCTCCCTTGAATTTTTGATTCACTGTCAGCACCAATCGCTGTTAATGAAAGTTCAATAGGTTCCCATTCATTTGTGATTAATACAGGTCCTTGATATTCTTTGCCACCAAAGATTCCGCTTTCATTTTCATCAATATAAACCCGCTTAAAAACTTTGTATCCGATTGATGTATCAGTGATATGTTTTTCTTCTATTTTTTTTCTGATTGTTTGTTCGGTTTCTGAAACATGGATGTTACCTTTCATTTTTGTATCTGTTTTCTCTTCCAGAAAGAAAGAGCCCAGTACATCTTCAAGATCATATGTTCCATGCGAATTAAGCAAAGGAATCTTTTCAAAATCCCTTGCTCCCTCCATTACTAGCACTTCATCAATATACCCATATTCATAATCCCATATTTTAACTGGCTGATCAGTAGCCGCAACAACAGGCCAAACACCATCATTATTGTCATCATCGTTTGCCTGTGCCCTTTTTCCTATTTTTAATAGACGATAACCATAAACATTGTTATCATCCTTAACTAATTGTCTGTTTGGCATCATTGTCCTCTTTTATTTTTTTTACTTGCCTTTCAATCAGTGTTCCAATCAAGCTTTCTTCGTAATTGGACGATCCTACTTTTTCTTTGACAAGTTTTATTGCTTCTTGCTTTAAACTTCTTTTTGCTTCTTCATCGAAACAATTACTCTCTTTTAATTCTCTTTTTTTTGTATCCATTTGCAAAACAATAGATTCAATAGAAAAAACTAAAGCCTTATAAGCTAATATAGAGAGCTCTTTATTTCCCTTTTTCCTTGCATATATATATAGTATACTACATATAACTATTGCTACAATTAACGCAATGTTTAACGGATCAAACATAAATTCTCCTTATGTGCAAAATAGCCATGCCAACCCATGCGCATGAATTTCTAAACTAAATAATGCATCAACCGAACTTTTTAAAGTTCGGTTGCTTGTTGTAACATCGTCTAATATATATACTACTTTTCCTATCATATTCTTTACTTCTGGTTTTACTTCTAGTTTACTTGTTTCCGCATGAACTGACCTTCTATCTTTTTGCCTGGGTTTGAAAACTTCTATATATTCAACATTTAACTTCTCTGCTATCTCTTTACAAACAAGATCCATTGGATGCAATTTGCCTAAATTTCGTATTGATTTTGGAGCTTGTGTAATATAATCAATTTTTCCATACTTATAATGAGTAAAGAATTTTAAAAAGTCTGGTATCATTTGCCTTGCTGCTTTTTCAGGATTGTTATCTTTCGCATTAATAAAATCAGCCCATTCTATCGGGCCCAAATACCGCTTTAATCTTAAGGCATACGACCCTAAACCGATACGTTTAATTTGAAAAGGCCCATTTCCCTTTTCCCTGGTTTTTTCATTATTTTGTATTTTCTCTTTTTGTATTTTCTCTTTTTTTTCTTGTAAATGTTCTGTTGCTTCACCTGGAAAAAAAGTTGATGGTCGGATTATTTTTATTGGGATACCTGATTGCCTTGCCTTTTTTATTGTGTTCCATGTTCCGCCTTTGTCTTTTTCAGTAAACGCTACTAGCATATCACTGTTATCAACTATCTCCTGATTTCTCGCATAATAGGCATTTATGTAATCAATTCTTTGTTTACAACTGCTTAAATCTGGCAAATATTCAATGCATTTCAATCCATATTTGTCAGCCATTTTTTTTGCGTACTGATCCACTCCTTTAGCGCCACCACTAACAATCGTAATGCCATCAGGCAAATCCTTGATAAACCACTCAACTTGTTTTAATTGCGGAAAGACTCTTGATCCTACTACGCCAATATGCATTTAAATTCTCCCATAGTTTGACAACAAATTAACCTGTTAAATAAGCATCATTCCCAGCATCAGCAGTTGAAATGACTCCATATAATTCATCTAAGCTTAATCCCTTAGATTCTGCTATTTTTTTCGCTATTGATATTTCTTCGATTACCTGATACCAATCATTGTTTCTATCTGCGCAAAACATTTGTGGACTCATTGCTGTCATCTTCATCTCTTGTGCAGCGGCTTTTGAATCCTGTAATCGTTGGATAGGCCACTGCTTGTTTGTTCGCCATGTGTGATTTGAACCCGCATAATTGATTTTTGTGTGTCCTGATAGATATAGACAGTCAAAAACCCATTTCTGGATAGGATCTAGTGCTTGATTGATTAGCCTGCCAACTTCACAATCAATTGACAATTGATAATCCATGCGTATCCCACGCAGTGACGAAAATGAAAGCCCTTCATAATCTCCTGACAACAATTCATAAGGGCACTCAGTTCCAATTGACAACATCTGCAACATAAATTTCACAAAAGGCGAAAAACTGTTTGTTGGTCTTTTGCTGTCAACGAAATTCATTTTTTCATTCGGTCTTAAATACTCAACAATAGCATTTTCAATATCTTCAATTCTTGCATTGTTTACGTTTTCCTTTTCCCCAACATAACGCCTTGCTTGCTGATGCCCTGGAATATCATGACTTTCAACAATAGCTAATATTTTCGCTGCCTTTTTTGCTGCGTCCAGTTCTGCACCGATATATTCACCCAAACTATTAGCCGCCAAAACTGATGAAACAAAAGGTGATATACCTCGCAATTGTCCAGGCCTCATGACTTCTAGACCATTGATTACGTAATCAGAAGAAACCCGCATTGATTTTGGGCTAAAACCATCATGAAAATGGTAAGCGACAATTTGCCCATACTTATTTTGTTCTATTCCATAGTTAACTGTATTGTCGTTTATTGGTCTTGATTTGTAATTACTTAATTGGTCTGCCTCTATAGGAGAGAGAAAAAAAGGATATGGTTTTCTGTTCTTATCATATTGCTTGACTAGAAAATATTCACCAGCTTCAAGTTCTTGAAAGACCATTAATTTTTGAAGCTCGTAAAAATGCATTCGCCCTGTGTTGTCGCATCTTTCACACCAACTATCGAAATGATTCTTTAATTCATTATTCAATGGCACATTTAATCCATCAGAATTGAAAACTAATGGATTATATGTAATTCCCTTTCCAATTCTGAAATCTGCGATCTTTTTCAATGCCCTTTTAAAATATGGGAAATCTCTGACCAATTGCCGAACTCGTGCCCTTACTTTCGGGCTTGATGCAGCGATAACAAAATTCACATCAATATCATTGACAGGCAGCCAGCCATCGTTTTCTTTTGCGGCCTTGTACATTCGCTTAACCGGCCTTCGCAATTTTGATTTATTTCTGAAATTATTCCAAAGGCTTGACACAAATTTCATATTCCACACCCCCCCATTGACCGCCTACCAATGAATTGCCCTGATTCAATTTGTGCCTGGGTTTTAACAAAATCTATAGCCTTTATTAATTCATCAATAGAACGGAAAGTAACTTCACGACCAGCACCGCCCCCAGATTTTCCGCCACCATATGAAAAACTTTGTTCCATCCATGAATTACTGCTTAATGCGTCAAGCATAGATTTGTATAAATTGTTCCACGAAGTGAAAGCCATTTTAAAACCTCATAAATTAAATTTATTGTATCAATGGCTATTCAATCGCAGACTTAATATAATAGGTCAATATCTCTTGATATCTTTTTGTAATCTTATGTATGTTTGTTATCGATTGTATTATTTGAGGCTTGATTTGATTAAAAGCTTGTATTATTATAATAGATATAAAAAAAAAAAATTAAAACGATCATTAATGATCAAGATCGCTCATTAATGCTCATGAATTACCCGAAAAAAAAATATCTGTATTAAGTTATTTGAAATATTGTTGTTATAATGCTCTGCTAAAAACTACGAATCCGTAGGTCGCAGGTTCGACTCCTGCCAGACGCGCTTAATATTATCAACTATTTGCAAAAAAAAAATAAACATATTAAATATTACTTTTTTTCAAAAAGACAAATTATGCTTGCTATGTGTGTCAGTTGTTATCCTTTGATAATATTACCATAGATCAATTTTTAAATGTTTTGTAACAAGTTGTACTCCTGTAACAAACCCTTTAAAAACATAGGTTAAAGAACTTAAAGAATCCGTAGACATCACAAAAAAAATCAACTGACAACTGCCTTTCAACTGCCACAGCATTTTAAGTAATAATTATAATGTCTTGTACGTTTTCATGTCAGTTGACAGTTGATTTTGAAAAATGTGAGGTGTTATATATTTATTTTTGACCGACTACAACACATGTTGAAATAGTAAAAGTCATCGTAAGAAAAATATTATATACATAATTATATTCAACTGACAACTGACATAATTCAATATAATATAATATATAATATATTATATTTATTATATATATATAGTGTGTCAGTTGAATGTCAGTTGATATGTCAGTTGATATAACAATATCAACTGACATATCAACTGACATCATTGGTCTACAAATAATTATCATTTCAGCACGACCAGCACGACCGCTTAAATATAACCTAGTAGAACCGCATGAAATTTATACAAAAATATAACACGAATTATTATTATAATTATAAGCCAAATTATAACATATGCAATATCCTGATAATATTGACAAATGTTATTATATAATATTTTATTATAACCAAACTTAAAACGTCAAAGATAGGTATGTCTTGAGGTATTACGACC
>Ga0272440_1002955_pt1 | contig 12982 bp, 5 predicted proteins | sample SSMMMBAug17_FD_192440 | JGI IMG/M metagenome (GOLD analysis project Ga0272440, IMG submission 192440) | Marine sediment archaeal communities from Little Sippewissett salt marsh, Falmouth, MA, United States - SSM-MMB-Aug17 | ecosystem: Environmental > Aquatic > Marine > Wetlands > Sediment ...
ACAACAAATAAATATGTGTTTTTCTGAATTAAAAGATGAACGAGAAACCATGCTTGCAGCGCTTCCATATTACCATGTATTTGGATTAACAACTGCCATGAATTATCCTTTGTTTAAAGGCTGGACAACAATTTTAATGCCATCAATTAGTACGCAAGCAATACTAGATAACATTACAAATTTTAAACCCACGTTTGTGCCACTTGTTCCTACTATTTTTATCAATATTCTCAATCATCCAGATTGTCATTCAATGGACATGACATCTATCAAAGCATTTTTTTCAGGCAGTGCACCATTTCCAGCCGATAAAATTCAAGAATTCGAAAAAATAACCGGCTCAACTATAATAGAAGGTTTTGGTTTAACTGAATCATCACCAGTGACTCATATCAATCCTTTTAAAGGCGTTCATAAAATTGGAAGCGTTGGTATTCCAATTCCAGATACAGAGTGTCGTATTGTTGATCTCAATTCTGATGAAAAAGATGTTCCTGTTGGTGATGCTGGTGAATTAATTATTCGTGGGCCTCAAATTATGAAAGGCTATCTTAATCGACCTGATGAAACCAATCGCGCATTACGCAATGGATGGTTATATACAGGTGATATTGCAACCATGGATGAAGATGGTTATTTTTATATTGTTGATCGGAAAAAAGATATGATTATTTCTGGTGGATTAAATGTATATCCAATTGAGGTTGATTCTATTATCGAAAAACATCCAAAGGTTAAAGAATGCTGTACAATTGCAATGCCCCATCAAACAAAAGGTGAAGCGATTATGGTGTTTATTGTCCTAAAACAGGGGATGACAGTATCATCAGAAGAAATTATTATGTATTGTAAAGAGTATCTTGCGACATATAAAGTTCCGGAAAAAATAGAATTTATTGATGAAATTCCCAAAACAGGCCTTGGAAAAATGTTGAGAAAAGAATTAAGAAATAAAATCTTATCAAAAAGATGATAACTTGTTAAGAATGCTAAATAATGAATTATAGACTATCTCTAAAGTGCTACTTTTTCTTATTCATTCAACTTGACAAGAGGAATCATATGACAGTATGTATATTGCTTTAAGTCCAATTATTCTGTGACTTAACGATAAATAGTCAAAAATCACTATTTAGATTTAGAATTTTTTAATGATAGTAATTAAACATTATTAAGATAGTCATGTCGTGTCCAATTGAAGAAAACCAGTTGGATACTTCATATCATCCTTAACAATTGCAAACGACATCTTTAAATTTCCGGTATCACCTTGTTATCGGAAAGTTAAAGATGTCGATTGCAATTTTTGTGTATTCTTTATTTCTGCATTGTAAAATTATAGAGTATGAAAACGATTTTGGATAGCGTATTTTTTTTAAAATCGATATTTTTTTTGATTGTCGCGCATCTTTCCAAATCAATTTTCATAAAGCCAATAACTACCTGTCAAGATTGCCAAATTATGACAAAATTAATTTGGATCGTTGTTTTCATTAATTTGATAGGTGTTTCTGATAAATTAGGATATTGCCAGGTTAATCGTTCTGATGAAAGCTATTTATTAATGCTTGATCGGAATTGTACGTTTAATGATATTTCATCTACCCATTTAAATCAGATAGCAACCGATGGTCCAAAAGCAAAGCTTGGTGTTTATATTGTTTATATTGGTGATATTGATTTTCCAAATAATCAATACGCTGTAAGATTCTGGGCATGGCTGGTTCATCATAAAAAAGAAAGACGACCAGAAACCCACTTTGAAATCACCAATGCAAAGACATATCCTCATTTTTCAAAAACACTTCGGATTGAGTATGAGGATGTCATTTGGGATCAATTTTATGGCACTGCAACAATATATCAAAAATGGCAAAGTAAATATTTCCCTTTTGATACACAAGTGTTAAAGCTGATTATTGAACCTGTTGAAGAAGTATATGAAGAGTTGAAAGTTGTACCTGACTTTGAAGAAAGCCGATTAGCACCAAATATATCAATTAGTGGTTGGACAATTGTTGACTTCAAAATGAAAACTGATGTTACAATTTATCATACCACTTCTGGTGATCCAAAAGCTATAAAAGGGACGGTCTCAAAATATAGTAAAATTGAATTTCATATTACTATTAAAAGAAAAGGGGGATCAACTTTTTCATTCTTATTTATTGGAATGATAACCGCAACATTTTTATGTATCTTAACATTAATGAGTAATATTTTTGACTTTGAAAAAGACTTTACGCTAGGTGCTCTGTTTGTTGCCATTGGAAGTCAGTATATTATTAACAGTAATTTACCTCAAGGCGCTGAATTTGGTCTATCGCATTCCATTGGTATTATAACTTTTTTTGGTGTTGGATGCTCAGCAATTACAACATTGTTTGTTCAAAAATTATCGCATTATCAACCCAAAACAGTCACTATATATAAATTATTAAATTGGATTCTGCTCATATTATTTATCAGCCTCCAATTTGGAATTAATGGTTATTTTCTATATCATGCATTTTTATAATTCTACATTATATATATTTTATCATTATAATAAAATATTTATAAAATATATATAATCAATTTCATTTGACAATGTTTTTAATAAATCACGAATAATGAAGCCAACCACCATTTAAAATCTGACACATTGGAGAGCATTCATGCAACAATTCATTCGTAATTATTTGAAAATTCACGCGGGCGAAGGTCAAAAAGTGGCATATTTTGTTGTTCTTGCTATGCTACTTCAAAGCGGTCTTGCATTAGGTATTAGCACTGCGGATTCTCTTTTTCTGACAAAAGTTGGCGCAGACAAATTACCCTTTATTTATCTCTTAACACCACTAATGATGCTGGTTTATATTCCGATCATGGCTTATTTTCTTAATCGATATGGAATTGATCGAATCTTTAATTCTGTTCTTTATTTACTCATTGCTGGCGGAATTGCCCTGTGTCTTATTTTAACTTTTTTTTCATCCACCAATATTGGACAAGCTCAGTTTATTTATTACATTGCAAAACTTTATTCTACATTGTGGTTTATAGCATTATATACATTAATTTGGAATTTTATTGACCAATATTTTGATATTCTTGATGCAAAACGCCTTTTTCCTTTATTTAGCGCAGGTTTATCATGTGGCACACTTTTAGGCGGTATGCTGGTCACAGGTTTAGTAAGCTTGATCAGTGTTGAGCAATTATTTCTTATATGGTCAGTGATTTCATTTTTAACATTTCCAATACTCATCCGCATTCGCTCAAAATTTAACAAAATTGTTGAAAGTGAAACAAGTGAAGACGAAGAAGAGACATTTTTTCAACAATTCTCATCGATTATTACAACCATTGGTAAATCACGATTTACATCATTATTAATTCTATCCTCTTTGTCCATTCTTATTGTTACAACTATATGCGAATACCAATATATGATGGTTTTTGAACAAGGGAGATCTGCTAAAGAAGTCGCATCCCTTTTTGGTATTTTATACGCTTTTGTGAATTGCTTTAACCTGATTTTCAATTTATTTGTTTTTAACCGGTTAATTGCAATTTTAGGTGTTCGCAACATGACGCTTATCCAACCAATTGTTTATATTTTAAGTTTTAGTTATTTTCTCCTAGCGCATGGATTTGGTGCAGCAATATTTGGATTTATAGCATATCAAGGCATTTTGATGTCCATTGAATACAATAATCAAAATTTCTTGTTTAATGCATTACCATCAAAGGGAAAAGTTGCTGTCCGAACATTTATCGAGGGATTATGTGAACCCATGTCTACTGCATTGGCAGGCTTTTTCTTATTATTTATTGCATCTAAAATCAGTCCTGAAGCCCTTTCATCTTATGCTTTAGTCGGTGCAGGAATTGCGTTATGTCTTGCATTTGGACTTCGATCACAATACTTAAATGCAATGGTTCGTAATTTAAAAGAAAAATGGTTAGATTTAACCCAATCCAATGATATGGAAATCGTTACAGTTTTAACTGACAAAGATATTCAATTTTTACGAAAAACAGCACAATCTCAAGACAAACAAGCGGCAATTAATGCCATTCAAATATTGTGCTGGCATGATTTATTATCGGGCTTTAATTTACTCCTTGAGTATATTGAAAATAGTTCTATCCATCATCAACAATATGCTGTTCCTTTATTATCTGAAATGCTAAGTATTCAACATGTTGATATTGCAAAATATGTTTTAATATGGATTGAAAATGTTAGATCTCGCATATCACCTCAAATCCTTGAAGTCTGCGGAAAGTATAATTTATTAAGTAACAAATCTATCGATATCATGCTGAATGCATCCAGCATTGAGCAAAAAACTGCAGCAGCAGTCGCCCTTTGGAATAGTTGGAAAATTGATGGGAATTTACAATGTATTCATCTTACCAATCAGTTGTTAAATGGAAATGAAAATGAAAAACTTGCAGCCATTCGAATTATTGGACAAACTGACCTGCCAAGATATGCTCATTATATTGCACAATACTTGAAAAGCCCTTTCCCAAAAATTCAAAAAGAAGCCTTATCCGCAATTAAAAATATTTCAGATCAATCAACCAGTCATTTAATGAATGACATTTTATCTGCTATGCAAAATGGAGATTCTGAAATCCGATTAATAGGATTTGATATTTTAGAAACAATTAATCGCGTTGAATGTATTCGCCCATTACTCATTATGAGTAAATTGTTTACCCCCATTGAACGTCGAAAAACAGAAGAACTGCTTATTAATATTGGTTTAAGAAGTGTACCAACATTAGTTGAAATACTTCAGGATCCTTATTTTACTTATGATTGTAAATCAATTGTTTCAAGAGCTTTAGTGAAATGTTCATTCCCGCAATTTGAAGCAATTTCACCGACACTGATTGATAAAGAAATCGTCCATGCCTATGATGTCTTATGTTATCATTGGCTTCTATCTAAAGAATCAGATAAAAATTCAGCCCTTAATTTTTTATCACGTTTTTATAAAGATATTCATACATATTTAATTGATTTTATTTTAGAACTACTAGCTCTCAGTGGAAAACTGCCAAACTTTGAGTTAATTGCAGCCTCTTTAAGATCAGATAATGTAAAAGCTCGCGGAAATGCAATTGAAACAATTGAACAGGGTTGTAGTCGCAAAGTATTTATTCAACTCCTTCCATTAGTGGATTCAAGGCCCATTGAAGATAAAATTCAGTTTTATATGAATCATTTTAACAAAACCTTTCCAACCATTGATCAAATACTTGTTAATGGATTAAATAGTTTGTTTCAAATTGAATGTGTTGGTTCAATTCATGCGATTTGGGAAATCTGGCATACTGGAAAACAAGAAAAAGACTATGAAACAACGCTTATTCAAAAACAAAATGACATATTAAAAAGTATTGAAAATAAAATGCTTGATCCTTCAATGGACATTGTTAAAAGTGTTACGTTCCCTCATATGGCCAAAGACTATTATAAGGATACTCCATCCCATGAAATGGCTAATATTTTGGAACAAATAATTATTTTATATGATTTAGAATTCTTTAACACACTACGATTGCCAGAAATTGAAATGATTATCAGAGATATAAAACAAATCACCTATCAAAAAGATGAAATGATTTATCAGAAAGGATCAGCTGCGGAGAAAGTATTTGTAATAACCAAAGGCAATGCACAATTAGTTTCCGAAGAACAAACTGAACATATAGATGATAAAAGACTTTTTGGTATAGAGGTAATCAATGGCCAAGACACCTATGAAACAGATGCAATATCTTTAGGGGGACAATTTCTTGCCATCTCAAAAAATAGCATTATTGATACAGCAGATGCTTATCCCTCGTCTGCTATCAATCTATTTGCTTTTAGACAAAAATGCTAAACAAAATCAAATAAATATATCTATGTTTGGTTTTAATACGATCTTGTTCTAAAGACATCATACGCTCAATATATTAATTAACATATAGACTTTATGATAAACTACCATGAAAGAAGGCCCAAGTTATTCGATTCAATGTACTTTTAAATTCGTTGTTTTTTTTGGGTCCCAAATCTCAAGATTTGGGACTCCAGTCGAAAAATTTTTATGCAAGTTTCATATAAACATCCATGACTTGTGATCACAACAAATCATGAAAGTATTAGTAACACCACGAGGAGATGGGGTCAGGCCTTGATTCTTTGGATGGGTCAGGCCCCATCCAAAGAATCAAGGCCTGACCCCATCTCCTTTATCTTTCATATAAATATTTTGGCATAGCTGGGTTAGGAGATTTTACTAAAATATAACCATCGACGAAGCGCCAGCTCGGTCACAAATCTTTATCAAAGTCTATAGTGATTTTTCAAAAATGAGGTACATATGCAAAGCAGCCTATCAAAACCAGTTAAAACAATAATTAGAAGTTACTTGACCTTTGGAGTCATCATTGGTGTTTTATTTTCGATTTTGATTTTTGTTTGGATGTTTCCCAAATATAAAGCCACACTTATGATCCAAGAAAAACAATTAATTATGCAACAAATCCTTTCAGTTAAAGAAATTTTTCAACGTCTCAATATGGAAGTTCAAAAGGGAAAATTGCCTTTAGAAATGGCAAAATCCAATGCCAAACAATTATTATATAATCTTCGTTTTGGACCTGAAAAAAAACATTTTATTTGGTTGCTTGATCTGAATGTAAGGTTACTTATGCATCCCAATAAAAATGAACTGGTTGAAAAAGACTTAACCTATGTAAAAGATGCCCATGGTAAACAATTTTATCGAGAAATCGTTAATAAAGCACAAATTGAAGGTCAAGGAATTGTATCTTATAGTGAAATTATGAATGCAACTAAATCAGATTACAAAGAAAAAATGTGTTATGTGAGTATTTTTCTCCCTTGGAAATGGGTGTTGAGTGTAGATTACAATCTGGAAAAAATTAACCAAATGATCAATCATTGGAAAATCACCTTAATCATTTGGGTAATAACCATAATGAGTGTTGGGATCATTCTATCCTGGTTTTTTTCTCGTTTAATATATACCAAATTATTACCAGATCAAAATATCCAAAAACGAAAAATATCATTATATCTTCAAAACTTTATTCTCCTAACCATTATTCCTATTCTTATTATCATCACAGCAATATGGGGAATTGTTTTTTATCAAGATACATATGATATTATATTATCCGGGTTTGATAATAAGTTATATTCTATTTGTACATTTACAGGGTGCTTTATTGATGGCGAAGAAAACATGGAGTTAGTCAAAAAGCGCGATATTAAAGGAATGGCCTATAATGAAAAAACGCAACAATTATTTGGTCTTGATGGATTATCAACAGATTTAATGACCATTGATTTAGCAACAGGTTCAGGCTTTTATCAAATGAAAACAAATGTTTATCCTGTATCCGATTTGGCATGTGATAGTGAAGCTGATCTATTATATACTATCGATCGAACAAATATGCTCACTCGCATTTCTATTCAAGAGAAACAAGTAACACAACTTTTTCCCATTAATATATATATAAAGGGATTCACTTATGATCCTTCAAATAAACGCCTGATAGGAAATACATCAACAGGCATATATTCAATTGATCCTAATACCGCTAAAATCGAATTAATACGCCAAAAGAATATTCCTTCGGATATTTCAGGTTTAGCAATCAATGCTGAAAAGAATATATTATATGGGATTAGTGAAAACAATGGTACGATTTATTCATATAATATGGAAACAATCCGCTTTGATACTCCCATGAGATTCTCTCACCCATTTAGAAGTCAAATTGAAAAACAACCATTTTATGGATTAGCGTTTCATCAAATAGAATCCAAGCTATATTCAAGTGCAGATGGTTTTACTTCATATAACATCACAGAAGACAAACCAGACAGTTTAGATTATTATATGCAGCATTTTTTTAATGAACAAACCGACCTCTATTTAAAATATGTTACTCCAATGAAAAAAATTGCTGAAAAATTAAACTTAACCTATCTTTATTCACAGATTTTAGCTGAAAAACCTTATTGTATTTATATTTTGGATGCCACGATTGGCAATAATGAACATACGCCAATTGGGTATAAAGATATTTTACCAGAAGAAGATTATGAGGGTGCAGAGCGGGTTTTAACTGATGGGGTTGTCCATACTGGATCTGTTGAGATGACACAAAGTTGGGGATTATTAAAGGTATCCTATGCACCTATATATAGCAAAGATGGAAACATAACCTCCATGTCAGGAGCAGATATTGATGTGACACCTATTATTATTAAACGACGAAATGCACTGTATGCTGTTTTTTTAATGGCCATTGCATCGTTTTTATTTGCAGGGTTAGTGTCATTTATTTTTTCAACCAAACTGACTCAATCTATCGATCGATTAAAGCAAGGTGCTTTAAAGGTCGCGTCCGGTGATTATGATTATCAAATAAGCATTCAACAACCGATTGAAATTAAAAATCTTGCTGACTTTTCAAATACAATTGGAAAAGAAATTAAAATGCAGTTACAATCCATCAAAGAAAGCATTGAGGACATGGAAAATACAAAATGTTTAACTGATTTAATTATTGACTTAAATCAAACAGCCGCTCCTTTTCAAACAAAAGCTATGTATTTCAATTATTTTCATGATACTCACGAGAATAAAACCGCATCAGGTTGGATTCAACAAGATCAATATATCCTATTTTGGTTGTCATCTTATAATTCAAACATGTCCCCATTAGAGCATCTAAAGCTTCGTAATGATATGAGAATTATTATTAATCAAAGTATCACAAAAGGCAACTATACGATTTCTGAATTAAAAGACGCCCTCTCTGTTTTTCTAAGTGATAAGATTTATGGTATATTTATTTATAATTCTCAATCCAAAAAATTTGAATGGATCAAACGTGACACGATTCATGTCATTTGTATTATGCCTGACAAAAGAATTCGTTTAATAAATTTAGATCAGGAACAAAAGATTATTCTGGAGTCATCGAGTCAATTGATATTATCTGACATGGATAATGATTTTGGTCATTTAGTCACATTTATGAATGCAAACAGATTAAATGGCACTAATCAAGACTGTTTACAGGAATATTATAAACAGTTTCCAAATAACCGACAAATTATGGCAGGTATCCTTAATGGATAAGACAATAAGAGATGAAAAAAGTATTGCATTGACAGAAAAAATATTTGCATTGAAATCTGTAGTAGGGTTTAACATGTTGAATAATTCAGACTTGTTTCATATTGCAGGTCACGCGAAATGTAAATATTATCAACCTGGTTCAACTATTTTTTCTCAAGGTCAGGTTTTGAATATGTTGTATATTGTCATTCAAGGTTCGATCGAATCAACGACTGGTGAGTCTATTCCTCCAGTCATTGGTGTTTTATCGCTTTTATTTGATAAACCGCTATCAGAAACGCTTGTTATTTCAAGAGAACAGGGTGCTGTTTGTCTGATTATTGAAAAAAGTCATTTTTACACACTTTTTTATCAATATCCGGCACTTCTTAGAAAATTATCTGAGATAACTCAATTAAGGTGAGCAGAATCCCATGAAGATTAAAACATTGTGTTTTTTAGGCATCATTCCAATTTTCTTGTTGTTGGGGCTATCAATCAGCGCGTTTGTTTGTTATTTTGAATACAAAGAAACATTATGGGGGTTAAATGAAAGTGCAACCTCTGTCGCTGTGACCACCTCAGAATTTTTATCTGGAAACCCATTTGAACAATTATGTCGTGATACTATTGATCCAAAAATGCGTGAAAGTTTATTATTGCCTATAAAAAGAGCGCTTCAATATAAGAAAGTTCAATGGATTACAGCATATTCAACAAATCAGAATCAGTCTATATTTGAATTATCATCGGATTTGGGGGCTAAATGGATTCAACCAGATTACAAGGATATGACAAAACAATTAGAACAAAAAGACATCATATTGACAAATATTTTGAATCACAATGTTCTCCAAGCATTCATTAAAATCAAAGACAGTCATCATGACATAGCTGGTATTTTAGGCGTTCAAATTGATGCACAAATCCTAACTCATAATTTTAATAAAAGTTTTATTCAATCAAGCAAAGGAATCCTGTTTGTATTGCTTGCTGGTCTATTATGTTCTTTATGGATTGGTCGCATTTTAAAACGAGATATAGAAACACTCCAACGACCAATTGATCAGTTATATACAGAAATAGAAATAGAATCAAAATCATCATTGTCTATACCTGTCAAACAAAGTTTTATTGGTGAAATCCAGGATTTAAGCAATACCTTTGAAACCATGTTTAGTGTTCTCAAATCAGTGATTACACATAGTAGAAGAATGTTACTTGATATGGAGTTATTTAGATGTGATGAAGATTTGGTTGATATGTTTAGAAAAGAATGTTTGTCTCAAAACCATTTCATTGAACCAGGTATATCATTTTTTATTAAAAGCCTTCAAAAGGATCATCCAGATGTATTTCATTGGGTTATATCAACTGAAAAACAGGTTTATTGTTTGTTTGGCCGAATAACACCGCAAGATAAAAAGCTTGAAACCATCTTATCAGTTTCAGGCGTAATAACCTATATAAACCATCAACTTAAATCAAAATCATTATTGCCCACTTTACAAGAAACACTAAAATTATTTTCATTTAACCAATTTCATGTTTTGAATTGGGAGCGAGAATCAAAACAATTGACTTATTATTATTTAAATGAATCAACCCATCAATTTGATCATCAACTATTAGCTTTTAATAATGGTAATTTTAAAGTATTCCATAATTTAAATGACTCGGTTGAAAAACAACTCATGTTATATTTAACTACCTTTTATCAAGGGGACCAGTTTGAGAGCGCCTCTGAATCAAAAAATATTCCTTTATATAATAAAACATTTTATTCCTCATCAGATGAAAATGAAATTATAGATAAATTATCACTCATCACTCAAAATCGCAATATATCCCCAATTGGAGTTATTGTCATTGCCTATGTCACAACAGATCCAAAGGAGAATGAAATTTATGTCGATAATGGATGATGTGTCAAAATATTTATCTTTAACGATCTAACAGCTTCCTTTTTTTTAATGTAACCCCATAGACAGAATTTATAATACCCAAATGGTTAATAATCGTTTTGTCAGGGTAAGGTGATTGAGTAAAAAATTTTTTTACATTATTTTAGCTCAATCCCTAAGTGTCCTTTTATCAAAAAAAATAATAAGTTACGACACATGAGTTAAAATAGAATAGGTAAAAAAATATGTCATTTGCACCTGAATTAGATGAAACAATGTACGCTGATTCCTATAAAATTCGTAAAGCGGCATCAACCATGACAAGTTCTGCACGTCTTTGGCTTTGTGAAAATAGTGAAATGCTGATTGATCAATCGATATCATCATCTGACAGAACTTCTTTTTCTGTATTAAGTATTGGATGTGGAGATGGAGATATTGATATTGAATTTTTAAAAACATTGTCGAATCACTTTGCAAAAAAATCTTGTCATTTGGAATACATCTGTCTTGAACCGAATGCATGCCATCGAGATATATTTTTACAGAGACTTTCAAATATGTCATTGGGAGATCATGTGAGTATTGAAGTTCATAAGGAGTCTTTTGGGCATTCAACAGGATTTTCAAGTTTAAAACGATACAATCTAATTTTGATAAGTCATGTGCTTTATTATTTTAAATATCCAGATGTAATAATAAAATCTGCTCTCAGTCTAACAAAACCTTCTGGAAATTTGTTGATTATTCATCAAACATCCACAGGCATCCCTCAGATTCAAAAAAAAATAATGCAAAAAATAAAAGGCAATGAAAATGAATTATTTACAACAGATGAAATTCATACCATATTATCCCATGCTGGTTACAGCTATACATATGAAGATGTTGACGCGCAGATCGATGTAACAGAATGTTTGCATCAAACAGAACAAGGTATTGCAATGATGTCTTTTTGTTTGGAATGCAATTTAACGCATCAAGATCATATGGCGATGGCATTAAAAGAATTTTCTTCACTTGCTCAAAAATCTAATGATGGACGTTATATAATTAGAGAACCGATTGGCATATTTACGATTCCATCCCAAAAAAATAGATGTGATTCAATTTTTACTCATCAGGATGATACAGACCCTGTGAATGATTATCGTATATTAGCACAGCATTATGACTGGCAATCAGTATTTCATGCAGTTTATCAGCATCATAAAATGGATTCAATCCATATTCTTGATGTGGCCTGTGGAACAGGTCGTTGGTTACAGGCTTTTCAGTTCTATACATTGCCTTTATTAAATGCTCAAAATAAGAGCCAATTTCCAGAGATTCATTATCATTTATTAGATCCATCTAAAGAATCATTAGCAAAAGCAAATGATAGGTTGGGAATTAACATAAAAACTGGTGAGATATGGAACATACCATTTCAAGAAATGAAGATATCATCAAATAATTATCATATTATTTGGGTCATGCATGGATTTTACGCGATGCCAAGAAATGATCTTCGGATGATTCTATGCAATATGTCTAAATTACTAACAGATAATGGGGTTGCTATTATTGCACAAGCCAATCGACATTCATTTTATATTGATTTTTATGAACACTTCAAACAATGTTTTAATATGCCATATAAAAATAGTTTTGTCTGTGCAGAAGAAATAGTTGAAACGCTTTCAGAGTTAGGTTTACCTTATCACATCACGTTTCTTGATTATCATGAATGTATTGAACGTAATAATAAAGATCACGTGTCACATTATCTACTAAAAGAATCAATTGATAATTCTTTTGTAAAAGAAAATGAAATGTGTGATTGTTTAATGATGGATGATTTATTAAGGGCTCCCAATACAAATCATTACATTGAAAACTGTATTTCAGCCCATCACTATCAATTCCCACAAAATGTCTGGGTAA
>Ga0272440_1002956_pt1 | contig 12981 bp, 5 predicted proteins | sample SSMMMBAug17_FD_192440 | JGI IMG/M metagenome (GOLD analysis project Ga0272440, IMG submission 192440) | Marine sediment archaeal communities from Little Sippewissett salt marsh, Falmouth, MA, United States - SSM-MMB-Aug17 | ecosystem: Environmental > Aquatic > Marine > Wetlands > Sediment ...
ATGAAATAGCCTGGGGTTTCAACCCCAGGCGGTCATGGCTTTGCCGAGATTTTGCATGCTTGAATCAATAGAGGGCAAAACCGGGGCATTATTTCTGCCTTGCTGTAGTAGGGCTAAAGCCCATAGCCGTCAGGCTAAGGCAAACAGAACAACACCAACGTCTCGAATTCCCCCCTTGAGGGGGGTTAGGGGGGTTAGGGGGGTGTTCGTACGAGGCAGAAACACGAACCCCCCTAACCCCCCTCAAGGGGGGAACTTGAGCCGTTGAAATTGAACTGTTTGCTCTTAGCCTGACGGCTATGGGCTTTAGCCCTACGCAGTTCTTGGGGTTGCCGAAATCGTGCATTCCTTGTATGAAATTCACTTCCCCTAAACTGTACATACGCCCGATCGTGTAGAGACGTAGCATGCTACGTCTCTACGGCACGTAAACCTCAATACGAATATTTAAAATGGGGAACTTATTTTTCGAAAGTTCCTAAGCATATGCGTACCAAACTGTTCATTTTGTTTTTTGAACCATGATTACATTGAAGAAGATGAATAAGATGAATAAAAACACTTTTAATTCATCTTTTTCATCTTCTTCAGTGTAATCATGGTTCAAAAACAGAATGTGCAATTATTAAATGAGGAATTTATTTTTTGAGCATTCCTAAAAAACTATGTGTGATCAATTATCTGGGGCTAACACCCCAGTCTACAAATATGTCGCCCCTATCGGGGCTAAGAATAACTCCTTGATATTGTTAAATGTCCCGCTTTATGTCGGTAGCCTCCTCGTTGCCTTCTCGTTTCTCATTCTCACGCTTTGCGTGGGAACGTATCCTGGACGTTTTGCGTCCCTTGCCTTGTTAGTACTAAACTCGGGACGCAAAGCGTCCAGAATGTATTCCCACGCAAAGCGTGGGAACGAGACCCTGCAAATCAATCTCTTATTGAAATGTGTATAACGATAAGCGCAGGAGCATGCGAAGGAGAGCGCAGCATAATTTTTGCAAGTTTTTTATTCGAGATCAAGAGACATGACTTTCATCCAAAAAATGAACAAAATAAAACGCTAAAAAAGGCTATATATGCTAACAATACCCTCATATAAAAGTATTTATGAAGTTTATAAAAGTAATAAAACAATTATCTATAAAGCCATCTCTCAAAAGGATAGCGCACCGGTTATTTTAAAAATTCTCAACCTGGCATATCCAACAGAACAAGACCTGAAACGATATCATCATGAATATGAAATTCTAAGACGTTTAATTGGAATTAGCGGCGTTATTCAGGTCAAGGAAGTATTAAAATACCATAATACCATTGTTCTGGTATTTCACGATTTTCATGGTATTTCTCTGGCAGAGTTTCTGAAAAGCATAACAATTAACCTTGATTTGTGCTTGAAAATCGCCAGCCAACTGATATCAACCCTTAAAGAAGTTCATTCTGCCAATATTGTCCATCAATATCTTTGTCCGGCCCATATCTTGATTCATCCTGAAACCCATGAAACATGTCTGACCGGCTTTAGTCATTCAGTGCGTTATGGCGATAGATATTACCAGGATATGATTGAAATACGTTCACCTGAAGAACTTTTCTATATTTCTCCTGAGCAGGCGACAAGAGATAACCCTACACCCGGATTTTCATCGGATTTTTACGCTTATGGAATTATTCTCTATGAACTATTAACTGGTCAGCGTCCTTATAAGCATACAGACCCAATGGAATTGATTCATTCCCATACCACCCTACTGCCAACACCACCGGTAAAGCTCAATAATATTCAGGTACCATCAGTTTTATCTGATATCACCATGAAACTCCTCCGGAAAAATCCTCAGAAACGCTATAAAAGTGCTGAGGGATTAATGGTTGACATTAATCAATGCCTGAATATGCATTTAAAAAATGGCATCATCCAGCCGTTTGACATTGGAAAAAAAGATCAAAGTAAGCGCCTGAGGTTCAAAAATATTTGCTATGGACATAAAATTATGCTGAACAAACTTATAGAAACGTTTAATCGTCTGAAAAGTACACGCAAAAGAAACAACGCATCTCAATCATACAAAAACAATGATAGCAGTATGTTACAAGTTGTCAACATTACTGGACGTGCAGGCATTGGAAAAACAACGATTGCCCAAGAGGCCATCCAATATATAATGCGGAATGGCGGATATTGTATCAGTGGCAAATTTTTGAGGATACAGGAAAAGCCCTATCATGCATTTATTCAGGCAATCGAAGAACTGATTCATTATCTGCTGAGCGAGGAAGAAATTGTTCTATCTGAGGTCAAAAATTGTATCCAAAAGAATCCATCAATCAATGCCGGATCCCTAGTCTCTATGATACCGGATTTTAAATATTTTTTTGATCATTGGGAGGAGACATCTTCGGTCGTTCCGGGCGCAAGGATTCTGGTACAATCCATTGGCGCTTTGTTATCAGATATTTCGCGATTAATTCATCCAATTGTTATTTTTCTCGATGATGTCCACTTGGCCGATCCGACTTCCATTCGGTTTCTTCAGGAGTTGACATTGTTAAAAAATGCTTATCTGATGATTATCTTTGCCAATCGTCCATTTACAAATGACAAAGCAGATGCCTTTCAATCCATATTTGATAATTTATCCGGAAAGTTATATACCCACATAGACCTTCAACCTTTCAATCTTGCAGAGGTTCAGACATTTATTGCTGGAACCTTGGATATGTCAGAAACAGAGGTCCTGGAGCTCGCCAAAATTATCAGAGAGAAAACCAATGGAAATCCCTTTTTTATGCAGGAATTTCTCACCAAGCTGCACCAGGAAAACCTGCTGACATTCGATCATAAAAATGGCAAATGGCAATGGGATTCCCATTCGGTCAATAGCCAGACTATCACAGAAAATGTCGTCGATTACATGACTCAAACCATCCAGAAAATTGAACCATCAACTCGCTCCATTCTCAAATGGGCTGCATGCCTGGGGTATGAATTTTCTCTTGAATCACTGACAAAAATTGCGCAAACAGATGAGAAAGAAATTTCAACACATATTTGGCAGGCAGTCACGCGCGGATTGATCTTACCCATTATCACAGAATATCAACAAAAAAATCTAGATAATTTTAATACTAATATTAAACAATTAACCCGGTATCGATTTTGTCATGAACGAATTCATCGGGCATTTTATACCCGAAGCACCACCCAACAACGTCAGCAAATGCATTTTCAAATCGCTTGTTTGTATTTTTCAGATTTTAATGAAGCATCCAAAGATCATATTTTTTTCATGGTCAACCAGCTCAATCTTGCCAATATTATTCAAGCACCATTTTATCTTCACAAAACAATTGAGCTGAATCTCCTTGCAGGCAAACATGCCCGAACAATATCTGCAATCGAGCCGGCATTTCATTATTTTACCAAAGCGATTGCGTGGATTGAGTCGGATATTAATGCCACAGTAAATCCCCAGACTGTCTATGTGTCGTATTACGAAGCTGCTCGATGTGCACTTCTGATGGGCGTATTTGATCAAGTGAATGAGTTAATCGAAAAAGCCAGTCAATATAGTGCTGATATTCGAGAACTGGCTCGAGTCAAGGAGTTATTAATTTACGCTTATGGTGCACAAAATTATCCATATAAAGCAATTAAACTGGCAATGGAAATTCTTCACAAATTTGATATTGAAGTCCCTGCAAAATTTTCATCAGTCAAAGAAAAAGAGTGTACTGAGAATTTATTGGCCAGGATCGATCAGGTCACGATAGCAAAACTGAATACGCTCCCCAGAATGAAAGACGCAAACAAACGAAGCATTATGCGGATATTTTCTGCAATTCATGCATCCATTTTTTTTATCAAACCGGATATCTACCCGGCAATTATTTGCAAACAGATGAATATGATTCTGGAAAATGGCAATACGCTTCAATCGGTTAGTACTTTTTGTTCTTTTGCCGCATTACTGTGTAGGGACATAAAATATGTTGATATTGCAGTAGAAATTGCACAAAAAGGCTTGGATTTAGGCAGAGTTTACAATAATGAAGCATTTTGCATCCGCGCAATATTTATTGCCTGTTCATTTGTATTTCCCTGGAAATATTCAATTACCGATAATCTGAAAATGCTTCAGAATGGATATGAACGTGGCATGAAATGTGGCGAATTTGAATACTCTGTATACTGTATCAGGTCGTATTGTTTGCATTCATTTATGTCTGGAAAAAGATTAACTGATCTCGAATATGAATGCCGACATTATGAAAATCAGCTGGATCGAATCCCCTCCAGTGCGATTCGGTTATTTCTCAAAGACTTACAAAAATTGATTCGCATTTTTACCCACTCAGGCCTAGGCAGTTCCGCAGATGTTCAAGGTCAAGTTTCCGACTCACCGGTACCCATTATGGAACAATTGTATCTTCAAAAATTAATTGCATCCTATCATTTTGCTGACTATGATAATGCATACGTATTTGTAGAAAAACTGAAAAGCAATCGAAACTCATTTAAATACGCAGTGATTCAGGTGGTTTTGTATTTGTATGAATCGTTGACTTTACTGGTACATTACTCAGAAAAAACAGAGACTCAACAAAAAAGTATTATTCGACAAGTGGATCGCACGTTAAATTATTTTGAAAACTTGACAAAGCAAGCACCCAAAAACTTTGCCCATTTTTATGCATTGATAAAAGCAGAAAAAGCCCGCGTACTTCATAAAACTGATCAGACAATGTTATTTTATGACCAGGCCATTGATTTAGCCAGAGAAAATGGCAATATGAATGATCAGGCCCTTGCCAACGAACGTGCAGGGATATTTCATCAAGAAGAAAATCGCAATCGAATTGCCAGTATTTACATGTGGGATGCCATTTATTGCTACTCCCGATGGGGGGCATATGCTAAGGTTGCCTATCTCGAAAAGGCATTTCCGCAACTACTGACCAATGAACAACTGGATCGCAATATGCAGCCTCAGGCAAAGATTTTTTACCCTGAAAAATCTGCAGATAACATTGATCTTAATGCGATTATTCAGATGTCTCAGGCCTTGTCTGGTGAAATTGTTTTTCAAAATTTGGTGGACAAACTCATGAAAACTGTGATTGCCCATGCCTGTGCCAAAAAAGGCTTTTTGATTCTGCATTCCAAAACTATATGGACCATTGAAGCAGAAATAAATCCAGATATTTCTAACGATGTGATCATTTATACCCAACCTGTGACATCCTCAAAAAAGCTAGCCATCACTATTCTCAATTACGTGATCAGAACCCATGAAAAAATTGTTCTTTCCGATGCGTCTAACGATATTCGGTTTATGCATGATCCTTATGTGATATCGTCATCTCCGCGCTCAATCATGTGTGTTCCAATCATTCGGAAAAAAGGAATGACCGGCATGTTATACCTGGAGAACAATTTAACTTCAGGCATATTTACCCAGAATCATGTGGAAACTTTGGAATTACTGGTTGCGCAAGCAGCCGTGTCTATTGAAAATGCACGTTTGTATGATGCACTCAAGCAATCAGAATATCAATATCGTTCGCTCATTGAAAATGCGGTTGAGGGCATCTTTCGGTTAAGCGCTGAGGGAATTTTTATTCGTGTAAATCCAGCCATGCTTTCTATTTTAGGTTTTTCTTCCATTGAAGAGCTGAATCGTCAATTACTACCGGATGTTTTTTCTGGAAAGATTATTTCAAAAGAAGATGTTGAGGCCATTATTGAAAAGATTAAAAAAGATTCCTTTGTTTCTGGTTATGAAACCAGGTGCAACCTGAACAGCGGCAAACAAATATGGATAACCATTGCCGCACAAAGGATTTTGAACAAACAAGGAAATGTCGAATTCTACGAAGGTGCCATTATCGACATTAGCGAACGAAAAGAAAAAGAACGTTTGGATCGTGAAAGACTGGCCGCAGAAAACGCAAACAAGGCCAAAACAGAATTTCTTGCTGGCATGTCCCATGAAATCCGAACCCCTATGAATGGGATTATCGGCATGATTGATTTACTTCGAACCACCCCATTGAATGCCGAACAGCATGAATTTTTGGAAGTGATTTATTCCTCTGCCCAAGGCCTGATTCACTTGATTAATGATATTCTGGATTTTTCAAAAATTGAGGCCGGCAAACTGATGCTGGTTGAAAAACCTTTTAACCTCAAACATCTGGTCAAAGATATTCATCGAATGTTTCAAGCCAATACCCTCAAAAAAGGCATTGCATTTAATATTTCTTATGATGACAACGTTCCTTTTGCATTTTCTGGCGATGCACTCAGGATACGTCAAATTATCATCAATTTGATCAGTAATGCAGTCAAATTTACCGATTCAGGTCATGTTTTATTAAAAGTCGTTGAAGGAGAATCTCCAGAAGACAATCAGAAGAATATTTGTTCTGTCAAAATTATTGTTGAGGATACTGGAATTGGCATGACGCAAAATGCCATGTCTCACATTTTTGACAAATATGTACAGGCAGAAAAAACAACTTCACGAGATTATGGCGGTACAGGACTGGGTTTGTGGATTATTCAAATGCTGGTGAACAAGATGAATGGGACATTATCTGTGGACAGTACTTATGATCAGGGAAGTACGTTTACTGCACTACTTCCTTTGCCCATCGTCGATCCCTCAGAAGTCACAGGTGAATCATTTTACAATCATTCTGAACTTGCAGACAATAATCAACAATATAATGCAAGGGTGTTATTGGTGGAGGATAATCTTACCAATCAATATGTTTCATCCAAGTTACTGCGTCACTTTGGATGTGAAATCATTGTGGTCAAAAATGGCAAGCTGGCATTGGATAAATTGGAAACCGATTCCTTTGATTTAATATTCATGGATTGCCAGATGCCGGTAATGGATGGTTACGAAGCTGCACAAGAAATATGCAAGAATAATCTGGCTCCAGGAGTCCCCATTATTGCAGTAACAGCCAATGCATTTAAAAAAGATCTGGATCGTTGTCTGGCCTGCGGTATGACCGATTATCTTGTCAAACCGGTTCAGCAAGATATGATTGCTCGAATACTAAAAAAATATTGTAAAAGCAGACAATTAAGGGTGTCACTCAAAGAGCGCTTGACTGAAGCCCATGAAGCAGAATTGATTGACATGAACCATATGGCATCTTATGTTGGCAACGATATTGGGGAAATTCAAACAGTTCTTTCCATTTTTTTACAGGACATTGATCCTCAGCTTCGTGAACTGAAATCAGCCATTGATAACAAAGAGCATTCTCAGGTAGAAAGAATTGCCCACGGCATAAAAGGAGCCTGTGCGGATATTGGCAGTAAAATGATTAAAGAAAACGCTCTGGAGATTGAACAAGCAGGAAAAAACAGTGCGGTTGAGGAATATCGCAATAAATATTTAGAACTGTTGCGACAGACAAAGATATTGAATGGGTTATTTCTGGGAAAAATTGTTGCAAACTGTTAATCAATATTGTATACAAGAGCTAAGGAATGCTCGAAAAATAAATTCTCCATTTCAAAATGCTTAGGAACTTTCGAAAAATTAGTTCCCCATTTTAAACGTTCGTATTGAGGTTTACGAGCCGTAGAGACGTAGCATGCTAAGTCTCTACACGATTTTCGAAAACATGGTTCAAAAACGATAATGAACAATTATGAAATGAGGAATTTATTTTTAGGTTTTCCTAAGAAAATTTAAAAAAAAGGGCATCAAAAATGAAAAATAATCAAAATACATTGATGATTGTTGATGATGAAACCGAAATATTAAAATCCATTCGGCGTCAATTTAGAAAAAAATACCGTGTGGTTGTAGCCAACACGCCATCATCAGCCATTCATACATTGTCACAAGAAGAAGTTCAGGTTATTATTTCAGACCAACGCATGCCTGTAATGACTGGCACTGAAATGTTCAACAATATTAAAGCTAATTATCCAGATCTGATTCGAATTATTTTGACTGGTTACTCAGATATCCAGGCGGTTATTGATGCCATTAATAAAGGGAGTGTCTATCATTATTTGAAAAAACCCTGGAACCTGGACGAATTGGACCATGTTGTAGAAAAAGCATTCGAACGATTCTGGTTGGTCAGTGGCAATCGGCATTTGATGACTGAACTACAAGAAACCAATCAAATGCTTGAACAAGAAATTGCCGAACGAAAAAAAATTGAAGCTGAGTTGCGCAAACATCAAGATCAATTGGAAAGTGAGGTGGACATGCGCACAGCAGAGCTCAAGCAACTAAATTATGAACTGGTCAAAGCAAAGGAAATGGCTGAAAAAGCGAATGAGAGCAAAAGCGTCTTTCTGGCCAATATGAGTCATGACATTCGAACGCCCATGAATGGTATTATTGGCATGCTGGATATTCTAAAAGATACATCCCTGACACAAATTCAAAGAGATTATATTAATACAATCAGTAACAGTGCAGACAGCCTGATGGGTCTGCTCAATGACATTCTCGATTTTTCAAAAATTGAAGCCAATAAACTGACATTGGAATGTATTTCTTTTAACTTGTTTCACCTTGTGGAACGAACCATTGATCTCTTGGCTGTCAAAGCATCTGAAAAGAAAATTGATTTGATTTGTTCCATTGACCCACAAATACCCGGCACATTAAAAGGCGACCCAGTTCGAATTCAACAGATTCTATTCAACCTGGTTGGCAATGCAGTAAAATTCACAGAAATTGGACAAGTACATGTTCGCCTTGAAGCCAACGCACAAGACGATACCCGCATCAAAATCAAAATAAATGTACAAGATACTGGTGTTGGAATTGCTCCTGAACATCAGGAAAAACTGTTCAAGCCCTTTTCCCAGGCAGACCAATCCATGACACGTAAGTTTGGTGGAACCGGCCTGGGATTGACAATAACCAAGCAATTATTGGAAATGATGAATGGTTCCATTCAGTTACAAAGCAAATTCCATTTTGGATCTATTTTTACTGCAACATTAATGCTTGAAGTGGATACAGGTAAACCTGAATCCAGAGACCTGAAAACCAAAATATTTAATGATTCTGTCCTTGTGGCAGTTAAAAATTACAACCAGCGCATCGCAATTTGTGAACAGTTAAAATATTGGGGATGCCGGTGTCAGGATGTTGATACGGTTGAAAAGGCCTGGAAATTGATTATTCATTCAGATATCAATATTGTTTTTGTCGATGAGATATTGGCAGATATGCCAGGCAATATTCTTTGTCAGCGTATTTCAGGCAGTGAATTCAAGGATCGCATCCGATGCATTGGGGTCTTCTCAAAAATAGACAAAACCCTACAACCATGTGTAGCGAATGACTATCACGCAATTATTGCCCGGCCTGTGAAACGATCTCAACTTTTTGACTTAATGCAGGAGTATCATAACACCAAATTTGACAATAAACTGGAAAAAGAAAGCACCGATGATACCTCTGATGCCGTCATTAATTATATTAAACAGAAAAACTTGCGTATTTTGTTTGTTGAGGATTCCCTGGTCAACCAAAAAATTGGCAAGATTTTTCTTCAAAAACTAAACTGCACATCAGATGCTGCCAACGATGGTGCTGAGGCCATTGCCTTATTATCAAAAAATGAATACGATCTGGTTTTGATGGATATCATGATGCCCAATATGGATGGCCTTACCGCAACTCAAATCATCAGAGACCCTGAATCCGATATCATCCAGCACAATGTAATGATTATTGCCATGACGGCCAATGCCATGAAAGGAGATCGTGAACAATGCCTGTCTGTAGGCATGGATGATTATCTTCCCAAGCCTGTAAAGCTGAAATCTTTGGCAAATATCATTTACAAAAATATTAAAAAACAAGATGTAAAAAAATCTCAGCCAGAATCTGAGATGCAACCCGAACCTCCAGTCAAATCTAACGACCATGTCAATATACAACAATTGATAAAAAAGTATAATCACGACCTGACATTTTGTAAGGAGCTAATCAACGATTATATTCAGGCAACAAGCCTTAGTATTAATAAGCTCATGGTTGCATCACCAGATGAATCCGATCTGATTCGTGAGGAAATCCATTCAATTATTCAATCCTCTCAAACCATTTCTGCTCAAAAAATGGTCAAAGCCGCACGTGCGATTGAGATTGCCATTCTCACAAAACAAAAGGATCGGCTATCGCATTTAATTCAAGAGCTTAGGGATATTTTTAAGGCATCAAGGAATTTTTTGCAAAATCAAGACTTGATGAAAGATTGAAAATATTCATAAGTGAATAACATAGGAAAACTTCGGCGTTACAGATTCTTGAGCATGAGCAATATATCAAATATTTGTAAACAGGTAACTATTTGGAAATTTAAAAAATACAAACACAAAGAAGGAACCGGATATCAACCATGATAAAAATACTGATCATTGCCCTACTGGTACTGGATACCGGAATCATTTTGCTTTTCATATGGTTCATGCGCCGATTTGTTCGTCATGACCATACCGATGCCATCGCACTGGAAAAGCTGGATGAATTATTGCAACCATCACTGACAGAGGCCAAGTCAGTTTCATATAAGCTGGAGTCATTGCTCAAAGAAAAACAAAAACTGATTCATGCACTGTCCGATAAACTGGATATGCGCATTGCCAAAGCCAATACAATTTTGGGACAGTCTGATAACAATTTGCCTGAACCCATTTCTACGCGGAATGAGCATCGTCCACCCAGGACACAACGAACTGAAACCAAAGCATTCAACACACAAACGCAAGGAAAGAGTCAAAATTTTAAAGAATTTCAGGATGATGTCATACGTTTGTCTCAGCAGGGATTATCTGCCTCGCAAATTGCCGAACAATTAGGCGTGGGGATGGATGAAGTCGATTTGGTCTTGTCTTTGCGGCAAAATATTCAACAGGTCAGAGATATCTCGGCTGAAATGGAAAAAACAGAGACCACTCAACAAACAAGAACCTTTCAAAAAGCAGATTTTTCTACACCAGACAAGATCCAAAAATCTCCGCTGATCAAGGATATTCTTAAGAAAAAAAAGTCCAGGAAAGTCACCCCCAATAAGGGGCGAAAAAATGAAATTTCCTTTGACAATAATGCCAATCCAGATGCAATCAATGCAGATGAAATTCTCAGATTATCTCAGCAGGGGGTGGAATCGGGTGCAATTGCCCAGAAAATGGGGGTTGCAAAGGGAGAAGTTGATCTGGTGCTGGATATGAAAAACAAGTTCAAAAATATTGGACAAAACGTTAACAAAATCAATGCTTATCGATAAAATTAACGAGGCCATATGATTCGCAGCCTTCAGGATTTAATTGTTCAACACCGAGCATCCATAAATGCCACCACCAATAAAACCGGTGCCAAAGACTTAACTCTCAACAAAGGCGATGTGGTTACAGGCAAAGTACTGGATTTTAACCGCTCGGGTCAGGCGAAACTGCTTGTAAAGGGTCATCAACTTTCTGCCCAAACGACAGTCCAATTGGCAAAAGGTCAACTGGCAAAATTTCGAGTGGAACAAACTCAGCCGCATTATGTTTTTAAAGTGTTTGAAGGTTCAGGAATGCAACAAAATGCCTTGCAATGGATGGGATCGGCCATGCAGGCATCTCCTTTTCAGTTAATGCATGACTTGTTTCAGATGCTTGAAAAAAATCATGATTCCCCCAATCGCAAAATAATGCTTCAAATGGTGCAGCTTTTTTCACAAATTGCGATCAAACCTGGAGATTCAATAACACCTTATTTCTTGATGGCTTTTCTTCAACGCTCCGGCCTTCTCTGGGAAAGCAAAATGAAACAATGGACCGCCTCTCAAAAAAATATGTCAACCGAACGATTTAAAAAATTAATTCAGCAAGACTTAAAAGGATTGACCTTGGAAACCCTGAAAAATACACCTTCAGATTCCATTGAGATGCGATCCGGCCTGGAACAAATGCTGGAACAAATTGAACAGTGGCAATTGCTCAATCACAAAAGTCTGCGAGAAAATGGCAAAATGTATTTCATGCTACCATTGCTTTTTGATCATAAACTTCACACAGGAGAATTATTGATTTACGTTTCCGACGCCCGAAAAGGGCAAAAAGATCCATCATCATCCATGTTAAAAGCTTCTTTGCTGTTGAAAATGTCTGAAATCGGTCCGGTGAAAGTGGAGTCTGTTTTGTTTCAACGTCAATTACAAATTGATTTTTGGGTTAGTAGCCAGGAGATTGTCTCGATATTTCAACAACATGATGCATCCATCCAAACTGCGTTGGGAGTTCATGGGATTTATCTTCAAACCATTGGATATCATCTTGCAGATTTGCAGGAGTTTGCGGAAATGTCATTAATCCATGAGGTTACGCGATCCAATCAACATCTAAACACATTTGCATGACAATGGCTCAAAATACACAAAAACAACAGGCAGTTGCACTAAAATATAATCAGGGAATAGATAAAGCCCCACGTGTTACTGCTAAGGGTAAAGGTTATATTGCAGAAAAAATAATTGCTTTGGCAAAAGCGAATGACATACCAGTCAAAGAGGATCCGGATCTGGTACATCTGCTTTCAGAGTTGGACTTGCACGAGGAAATCCCACCTGAACTTTATATGGTTGTGGCTGAATTGTTGGCTTTTGTTTATCGAATGAATAAAGAAAAAATGCAAGACTGAACATCAAAACTTGGCATCCTTCATATTTGCTGAAAAGTAGTTGCGTGTAACCAAAATTGCCGGTGAATTAAATACGCTTCCCATAAAGTCGGATTTTATTTTTCTTAGCCCTGAAAGGGCGGCAACATAACCAGCCCAGGGCAGCGCCCTGGTTCAGTTTCACGATAACTTGATCATCGAAATTGTGGTTCCTAATAGTTAACTCCCTGATTTTATATTTTTTCCTGGCATGTTTATTGCCCTCTCATTCCCACGCTTTGCGTGGGAATGTATCTAGGCCCCATAAGAAGTT
>Ga0272440_1002957_pt1 | contig 12975 bp, 7 predicted proteins | sample SSMMMBAug17_FD_192440 | JGI IMG/M metagenome (GOLD analysis project Ga0272440, IMG submission 192440) | Marine sediment archaeal communities from Little Sippewissett salt marsh, Falmouth, MA, United States - SSM-MMB-Aug17 | ecosystem: Environmental > Aquatic > Marine > Wetlands > Sediment ...
TTCAAGCTTGAGTTTATGTTTTAGATGTTTTCCTGCTGTAAACTTATTTGATTGAAGACCATTCAAATAAGTTTTTGCTTTTTCAAATGTTTTTTGATGTATCAATATGTTGTATTGTTTCATTTTTATATCCTGGCAACTGGCCTAAAAAACACCATTTTTAGAAATGAAACATAAAGCTTTTATCAAAAAAATCCTGATAACGCATGAAAAAAACTTTGAGAATACTGTCTACATAACTTTGAAATTCATCCTGAAAACGATCAAATTTTGGCTCAACCATCGCAAAGTTAAAGGCAAGCGTCAGATATTTATTTGAATTGGGTGTGGGATTCTTTCCGATAAACGTATCTTTGAATAGTTCATCAAACTGATCTTTTCTGTTACAATCATAATAATACTGAAGCAGATTGATCCACAATGACTTGCCAAATCGTTTGGGTCGAATGAGAAAGACATAATTCGATAAATCTTCCATGGATCTATTTTGTTTTATCAATATATAACATATTGTTTTGAATTATTTTTCCATAATCGGATTCGCCATAGGGTATTTTTTTTATTTGCATTTTCTCACCTTCCACTTTTGTGAGTCATTTCCTTTCAATATAAATAAAAAGACTAGACTATTTGCCTGATCATGTCAATTGAAACCTGATCAGGTGAATCATACGAATCAAACGTTTAGGTTGTTTTTTGAATATTTTTTTCACTGGGTTCACAAATCAGTTTATTGATCGGGATATATGCAGTCTCTGCATGGGTCAAGATGGTTTGTTATCAAGTAATTGGGGTCAGAGTAAAATTAAACTATAATCTCAAGTTTAATTAATTAATGAATGTATACAAGTTTAAGATTAATTTTACTCTGACCCCAATTACTCTATTGTGTCTTTCCGGCAAGCATGCTTGACTTGTGGCTTATTCACAATGCCGCTTGCTAACGCGCGCGGCTCTGATTCGGTAACGCGCGGCTCTGATTTATTAGCTTTCCTGGTATCAGAGCCGCGCATTACCGAATCAGAGCCGCGCGCGTTAGCAAGCGGCATTGTGAATAATTCATAAATCAATCAGTCAAGCACGTTTACCGAAAAGACACACATATTAAATGGGGATCTTAATTTCCGAGAATTACTAAGGAATTCTCGGAAATTAACTTTCCCATTATTGATATTGTTCGTTTTGAGGTAATTGTACTGTAGAGACGTAGCATGCTACGTCTCTACACGACCTTATTTTTTTGTACGATCATGAAAAATGAGCATGATATTTTCCGAAATTTTCACAAAAAACTCCTAATGTCAAAGGTTTGCTTCATAAGTAATTGGGGTCAGAGTAAAATTAAACTATAATCTCAAGTTTAATTAATTAATTAATGTATACAAGTTTAAGATTAATTTTACTCTGACCCCAATTACTCTGTCGTCCCTAAAGGGACTTATAGTGTCTTTTTGATTAAACACTTCAAGTCCCTTTAGGGACGACACAGGAATAGCCTGGAGTTTCAACTCCAGGCGGGCGAACATTTTTAGTTGATTTTACTTTTATCTACCCGAAAATTTATGATCGCTTACTTATAATCTCAAACTTAATATTGTTCGTTTTGAGGTAATTGCACTGTAGAGACGTCGCATGCTACGTCTCTACACGACCTTATTTTTTTGTACGATCAAGAAAAATGAGCATGTTATTTTCCGAGCATTCCTTAATTAATGAATGTAGCCAAGTTTAAGATTAATTTTACTCTGACCCCAATTACTACGCCTAACGAAGACACCCATAATCCAGCTCTAAAATCCGATCCGCAATATCAAAATATTGCTGATCATGCGTCACAGCAATTACAGTTTTGCCTTTTTGTTTTAATGCGGGTAACAATTGATAATAAAAATAATCTCTAAATCCAGGAGATTGATCTGCGGCCCATTCATCAAAGACATAAATGGGTTTATCTTCCATGATTGCAATGATCATGGCCAGTCGTTTTCTTTGACCGGTTGATAAATCTGTTGTAGAGAACTGGTTATTTTGAACAGAAACCTTGTGATCCAGTTTCATCAGTTGCAGCAGATCATTCACTTTTTTCGGGTCAATGCCATTTTGAATTCCATAAAACCGATCAAACAGATGAAAGTCTGTAAAAATGGCAGAGAATAAATTGCGTTGTTCATCAATTTGGGCAGGTGCGCCATTGATTGTAATATGACCGGAAAAAGGCAAATACAAACCGGTCAGCACTTTTAGAAAGGTGGATTTACCACTGCCATTGCCGCCAATCATAAATACGATTTCTCCAGGATGGAATGCGCAGGACAGGTTTTTTATGCCAAAAATGGGAACCCCTTTATTGTCCATATGATAAAAACATACCTTATCAAATTTTATTTCTGAATAGGATTGACTGGTCTTTGTTAAATAACAGTTTTCTTCCTTTTTTAATTGATTCAGTTCTTTTTCAAATTCGAAGAGTCGTTCAGTTGAAGCACCCGATCTTACAAAATTTGGGATCACATCTTTGATCAAACCAAAAGGAATGAACAATATTAAGGACACACAGCCAATCAGTTCCTCATGTGAAATCCAGTTGTAAACCGGTAAAATAAATACAATGGGAATAAAAATTCCAAATTCAATCAAGGTAGAAAAAACATTGCTTTCAATCAGCAGATATTCGGATTTCACTCTCAGTTTTCGATTTTCAGCAGATTTGACTTTCAGGCATTGATGGAATAAATCATCGCTTTTTTGATCATTTGTCTTTATTTCCTTGAAACCTTCAATAATATCTTGAGTGGCGCGAAATAATTCTTTTTCTTTTTGTCTGGCTTCATGAATTAACTTTTTTGATTGATTAAAAAAAAGACTATAAAAATATCCACCGATTACGATGATGCTCAATGTAAAGTAAAATGCCACTCTGGATGTCATAAAAAAATATGTCAGAATACCGATATAAAGAGATACAGATATGAAAAATCTTAAAGCCTTCAAAATTGAATCAGCGATGATTTGTGTATCTAAAGTAATTACATTAAAGGCACCGATTTTTTCAATTTTTTCAAACGATTTAAGTTCACACTTTCGAATGAGCTGAATAATGACCATGCGTGTTTCGCTGACAATTGTCTCTGCAAGCCGAACAATTTTTTTATTATTAAAGGTAGACATAAAAAATGAAATTAAAACCAATGACACAAAAAAAATGGTGTATCCTACAGAGGGTTGTTCAGGAAGTATATGCCCCAAAATGTATACTGTCGTAATTAAAATAAATAAATCAATTAACGCCATCACAAATGTCAAAATAGAATATGCCCAGATTCGTTTGGATTTATTCTTGATAATGTCTATAATCATCATGTTGATATGCCCGCCATTTGTCCATAATTCATTGTGATCACTTTATCAGCAATATGGAAATATTGATCGTCATGAGATGTGGCGATTATTGTTTTACCGCTTTCTTTCAGCATGGGTAACAATTCCAGATAATATTTTTTTCTGAATACTGGATCTTGTTCTGCAGCCCATTCATCAAGAATGTAAATGGGTTTGTCTTCAAGCAACGCGACAATAAATGCCAATCTTTTTTTTTGTCCGGTGGATAACTCCGAACGTATCAATTTGTGATTTTTCCATTTAACCTTGTGATCAATACGCATTAATTCAAGCAAGTCTTTGACTTGTTGATCATCAACCTGTTTTATTCCATAGAGTTTGTCGAAAAGATAACAGTCGGTGTAAATAACTGAAAAGAAATGTCTGTATCTGTCCATATTTGCTTCCATATCATTGAAAAAAAAACGTCCTGACTGTGGCTGATATAAACCGGAAATGAGTTTTAAGACTGTAGATTTACCACTGCCATTTCCGCCCACAAAAAAAATTGTTTCACCGGCATGGATATTGATATCAATTGGACCGACAGAAAAAGTTTTCTGAGACTCTTTATCAGTATAATAAAATTGAACGGCTTCCATTCGAAGTGTTTTAAATTGAAATGACTGCTCTACAGTGGGAAAGGTAACTGTCTCAGATAATTGCGAAGAAACCTCAAGCTGTTTCTCTAATTCATTTAATCGTTTGATGGATACATTTGCTGACAAAATAGATGGAATCGTTCCTAATAAGAGATTGAGAGGCTCCCATAAAAAAGTAGACATGGCAATTATTTTAAAACGAAGTGCCACTGAATAATCTAAAGGAAGCATAAAAATCGCAGCGCCTAGTGAAATGTAATATAGAAGTATAAAACAAAACGTATTGATTTCAACATATCCTTCAGCAATAAAAATTCGATCATTTTTAACCACGTTTCCAAGTGGTATCAGGTAATTCTGAAAAAAATCTTCATTTTTAGCTGAATTTAATTTGATTTCCTTAAAGCCATCCAAAATATGACCAAAATTATGAAATAATTCTGTTTCCTTTTTTGTCATTTGATCCATTGTGTTGATTAACAACCCATAATATATCTGATAATACAGCATGCCAACAGCAAAAAGTCCTGTGAAACAAATGCCTGCCAACAATGAAAATGTATAAATATAAATAATCACCAGAATAATCGTAACAATGGATTGAATCGCTCTGATTCCGGCTAAGGATGCACTTGAAATTTTTTTCGTATCGATTGATAATTTTGTATATATTTCACCTTGATCCAGGGTTTCAATTTTTTGTAGTGTTGACTGACGTAATTGATTCCCTGTTTTATTGCGGAATGATTCTAAGGTCTGTTCTACAAGATGAACACCTGAACGTAGTGCGATTCGCCTTGTTATGAATAACAAGAACAATCCAATCAAAAAAAAGGGTAATAAATTATTCAAAAAAGTAATGGCCTTTTTTGTAATGACATCTTCAACTGCCTCGTTAATTATTGAGGCCATCATTGCGGCAATTATTCCGGAAATAACTGACATCATTGCAACGAAGAATGCTTGATAGTTGATTTTATTGTTGGTAAAAAATATAAATTTGATCATTCTGATATCGTCTGTTGGTGTTACTTTTTTAACTACCCGAATATTTAATGAATATTAAACTCATTAAGAGGTTCATGCTTTTTATAAACATGAACAAACTTATTAAAATTAAGAGGTTTATATGATATATATGCATAATATAAAATTGCAAAAACGCACACTATTGTTAACGCTCTTAAATACCTGGAAAGTCTTTTTTTATAACGATCAGGAACTCTTAAAAGCAAAATAATTATATAAATAATGATTCCTGCGCTGGAACTGATGAACAGTGAAAGATAAACATATTGAAGGAGCAGCATATACGAGACATTGATAATTAAGAAGGATTTAAATAAAAATATCGCAGAAATGAATAAAACCATTAATAATGAAAAGAAGTAATGAAAATGATAACGATAATGCAGCAAACTCACTGTAAAAAAAAGGATAAAAAGCAAAAAGGCTGGCGTTAACAGCTTTATTGCAAAACTCAAATTATTTCTTTTGATTCGAACTGTCACCGAGTTCGTTGAAAACACGATTGGGCGCTTTAAATGATATTGGACAGGAATTCCCAGTGACGATTCATACGAAACAATACCATTATACTTGTAAGTATCGCTGACAGTCCATCCTTGTATTTTGACAACAGTTTTATGACCATCAATTTTTAATAACTGATTTAGATAGGGTTCATCATTATCTGGAATCAACATTAATTTATCAGAGGTTTGCTTTCGATGACGTAATTTGATTGAAAGATCGTGCGTTTCAAATGGAAATCTTTGAAAATCAAGCAATGTATAAAATTTTTCTTTTAGATGATAGGCGCGTGTCACTGCCTCTTTATGTTTATATTCAGCGATACATTTTGTTAATTGAATTGGGGAAACAGCATTTAAAAAGATAATATCCTTTTCATCAAATTCGCCTTGAAATCTGAACCACAGAAAGAAATCCATGGTGTACACCCCTTTTTGCGTATCAAAGTTACTGATTTCATTGACATGAATGCCGGAAAAAACAATGCGCGTCTTATTCATTATGATATCACCCGATGTAATCAGTTGCTTATTGAGAATTTTTTCAAAGGTATTGTCTTCGCCCATGGGATTGGTGATAAGATTGTACTGAACATAATCGGGTGCAAGTTGTTGATTCTTATAAACACATACGCGTAAAGGATGTTTGACATTTCTGTCCTTATCAAAAAATATCGGCCCACAGACGCCTTGTTCGGAAGTTTCGATATTGTATTTTGAAGCCAATACATTCTTTATCTGCATGCGATTGTGCCTGATTTTTTCTTCACCTTCTAATTCTTGCATTGCTTTCACAGCAATGTGGGTGGCGTCGTAATAACATGCCGAAACCCATGATGGTTTTTTATGAAAAAGCTTTACATAACTGGAAATAAATTTTTGACTGTATTCATTGTTAAAATCCGCAAGAAATGGAGTGACAGTATAAATACCATCAGAGTAATACCCGGGTCGGGTTTTTTCCTGTGGATATTTGGACAGGTTTTTAATAAATGCATTGGTTGAAAAGGAATCCGGACCAATGACCTGGCAATCTGCGCCAGGGTATCTCAGTGAAGAAATAATTTGTGCGCCCTCATTTGCATGTGTTGCGACAAATATAATTCCCGGGTGTGACGTTGATCTCATTTGACTGATTAATTGACGTATTTGCGTGGAAAATCGCGGGTCACTCTTGTCAAAGGTCCATACATTTTTAATGTCAATTCCAATGCTGCGTGCTTTTTCTTCAAAACTTCTGAAAAGGGATGTGCCATAGTCATCTGAATCATATATGATACTACAAGTTTGATGCCCCAGGGAAGAACTGATATAATTTGCTAAAAAACTCCCCTGAAAGCTGTTATTGGGTGCAACAGCAAAATACCAGTCATTTTTTTGGGTAATTTTTTCTGCTGTGGCAGAGCCTGTGATCGCAGGTATCCTTGATTTTAGATACACTTTGCTGGCAGCCAGCGAACAGGCGCTAAAATAATGTCCCAACACCACCAATGCTTTGTTTTTTTTTGCGATTTCCATTGCAACTTTGATTGCTGTATCTCTATCTCCTTTGTCATCATATACCTCAAGTGTTACTTTGCGTCCATTAATGCCGCCATTCCGATTCAGTTGATCAAGATATAAATGAATACCAGAAAGCATTCCTTTTCCAATGAGTTTATGTTCTCCACCCATAGATACAGCAGCAATGACAAAATTATCTTTTATCAGGTTGGGCTTATAATACGTTGTTATAATTATAAAAAGAATCAAAACACATAACACTAAATTCTTGAAATGTTTAGAAATAAAATTAAATATTCTGATGATCATTATTGCAGACTCCAGTTACGAATATGTTGACCGCCCAATGGCATATGATACCACCCCTTAATCCTTGGATTTATCAGGTAGTGTGAGGTTTCAAAAAAAACAGGAACAATTCCGCAAAATTTTTTGCACAGTATATGTTCTGCCTGATGATATAAATCCATTCTTTCAGAGAAATTGTTTGTTTGATCCACCGCATTCATTAATTCCATAAAGGCATCGTTATGCCATCGAATGACATTGTCCGAACGATTGGGATGAAACAAATCATTTAACCAGTTGTTTGGATCAGGATAATCTGCACACCAGCCAAACCGGATTAAATGCCAGTCATTGGATGTTTTTAAATTGTCAATATAGCCTTCCCAGGGCATGGGTTTTAATCGTGCATGAACATTCAGATAATATTTCAGGCATTTTTGTATCCCTCTGGCAATTTGTTCGTGAGTTTCAGATTGATTGAACGCGATCACTATTTCAGGAAAATTTTTTCCATCAGGATAACCCGCCTGTGCAAGCCATTTGTGTGCTTTTACCGGATCAAAACTTCTGGTTTCAAAAAATGATGATAATTGCGGGGTAAAATTATTTGCAACCTGTTGATTTCCTTTCGTAATATATTTAATGATGCGATACCGGTCAATGGCAGCATTGATGGCTTTTCGAACCCACACATTATCAAATGGTTTTTTTTGAGTATTCAATGCAAATGCATAAGAGCAATGGATTTCTTTTTTAAAATATTGATTTTTATAACCCGGATTTCGTGAAATGTCAGAAATATAATCAAATGGGATTTGCAGATAATTGCCCCCCATCAGATCAATTTCATCGGAACGATACATTTCCATCCCCAGTTTTCCATTTGATATAACAATATATCGAATTTCAGGGATCGAAACGTTTTTGGCATCAAAATACGTTTTGTTTTTGCGTAAAATCATGATCAATCCCTTTTCCCATGCGGCAAGCGTGTAAGATCCATTTGAAACAATTTTATCAGGATTTGTCCAGGAATCAGGATATTGTGTAATAATATGTTTTGGCAGCGGCCTGAACACCCATAATCCTGCCATTGATGGAAAATAAGGGGCAGACTTGTTCAATTGAAACGATATGGTGTAATCATCAATGACTTTCACCCCAACGTTTGATTGATCCATGGTGCCCTGGTCAAAGGCATCCGCATTTTTTAAAATATGTAATGTATAGGCGTAAGGTGAATGGGTCTTTTTGTTTAAATTTCTGAGAATAGCCCATTGAATATCCCTTGCAGTAACCGGTTTGCCATCGGTCCATAGAACATCCTGCCTTAAGAAAAAGGTATAGTTCTGGTAGTTTGCGTCAACAGTCCATGACGCTGCCAGTTCTGGAACCGGTTTTAATGTTTCGGGTTCAAAATCTGTTAATCCGAGAAAAAGCTGCTCGGTAACATCAATTGATGACGTACTTTCAGTCAGGCCCGGGTCAACAGTGGGAATACTTCCTTCAATGGGAATTCGAATCGTCAAATCTTTAATGGAAACATTAATATTGATGTCACCAAATAATTTTCTTTCCACATATTGAAAATCATCAATGCTCGACTTTTTAACAAACACTGCCTTGCTTTTAATACCGCCATTTTCATTCATTGAAAATGTACCGGTTACCCCATGAAAGTCTTGTATCAGGTGAAGTGTCGTTGCAATTTCGACAGGCAGAAAGGATCCACTTTTTTCAATGGCATCAGCAATCAGTAAAATGGCATCATATCCAGATGCGGCAAATGCATCAGGCTGCGTGCCATATTTTTCAACAAACATACGAACAAACAACCTGGTTTTTTCAACAGGTTGTAAAGGATCAAAAAAAGTCGGTAAAATAATGTTTTTCGCCTGCTCTCCAGCAATCTGAAATAATTGAATCGAATCCAGGTCATTGGTTGCAAGAATGGGGTGATGAATATCCATTTCTCGCGCCTGTTTAATAAATAATGCGGCTGATGGCAGTTTTCCGCTGATAAAAAGCGCATCATAATCACCCGCTTGATTGATATTATGAACAATATTTTTAAAATTTGTTTCCCACGAAATGTAGGATCGCGTATTGATAATCTGCCCGCCATTTTTTGAAAACTGGGTAATAAAAAAGTTTGCCAGTTGTTTCATTTCATTGTCATTATCAAAAATAACAGCCATTTTTTTTAAATGGTTATGATTGGCATATTCCACCAGTCGATTGGTTAATTGTTCACCTGATGGAATGGTTCTAAAGATATATTTGTTTTGATTTTGGATTAAATCCGGATCGGTTGCGCCCGGGCTGATAAAAACAATGCCATTATTTTCATATGTGATTGACGTGGCTGTGGCCACATGAGAACAATTGTGACCAATAACCGCCATTACTTTTGGATTGCGGGCAATCTTTTTGGCAATTTTGAGCCCCTTTGAATACAAACCTTTGTCATCATAATATTCTGCACGAATTTTTTTCCCCAGGACGCCCAACTGATTGATTTCATCAATGGCAAGTTTAACCCCATCAATAAAACCATTTTGAAGATTAGATGAATCAATAATGGCAACAACGACATCCTCCGGAGAGTTTGACAGATAGTCTTCACGTGAAACCATTGGCATTTCTAAATAGTCACAGGCACATAGACAAATAAGAATCCATCCAGAAATCGTGATCGCTTTAAGGCCATTTTTATTCATGAGACGCATCGAAAATAACCGGTAGTCCATCTTTGTCACCCATAATAATCACTTTAGAATTTTTTGATTCAGCAAATTTAATACTTGCCTGAATACCTTCCCATTGGAGCAGTTCCTTATTTTTCTTAAGGGACCTTGATATAATCCGATTTTTATTATCAATTCCTAATGCCTCAATATGTTTTCGTTGCGCCTCTTTCTTTTCTTTTTCAACAACAAAATTATGTGCTTCAACAAGATGCTTTTGTTCAATTTTATATTTTATGGCATTCTCCACAATTTCTGGTAAAATAATTTTTCGAATGAGGACATCATCCACCTGTATATACCGCTGATAGAGTTGTTCAATCGCCTGATTAATTGCTTCAGAAATAACTTTTCTGCCTGTCGTGTAGATTTGATCCGCTTCCAACGTTCCAATAATTTCTCGCATGACCGATTCAATTTCAGGAAGAATGACTTTTTCAGGGTAATCGATGCCAATATTTTTATGAAGCAATCCCAAATATTTATATTTGGGTCGAAATCGAATGGACAGAAAAATTTGTACTTTTAATCCGGATCGAGACAAGACATCAAGTTCCTTTGAAATTTCTTGAATTCTAACATCATAAATATACATTTTATCAGTGGGAAAGATCAGGTGAAACCCTTCAGGATAAACGTAATCCACTTCTGTTCCTGAGTAGAAACGCCACCGCACACCTGCAAAACCAGGATAAATAATATATAAAATATTTTGTACAAAAAACGCACTACACGCTAAGAATAAAACGAAAAAAGCAAATAGTGTGGGAAGAAAAAACTTAATTTTTTTTTTCAATGGCTCTTTGCTCCTTTATTGGTATCTCGTGCAAAATTAAGCCTGCTATTGTTGGACGCGAAATTATACCCAGGGCAAATGCCCTGGGCTGGTATATCGCTGCCCTTTTAAGGCAGAAAAATGAAATTTGGGAGTGCGTCCATCAACCTGATATTATTTATAAATGATTATTTATCCATTATCCCTGTTGAACTCAGGAACTTTTTTGAAATATCAGCCTTTTTTCGCCCTGCTATGGCAAAATAGTACAGCGGTTCCCCTTCCATTGAAAGCCTGTGTTGATATCGTTCCAGGTAATACAAATCAAAAAAATCTGAAAAGATAAGTTGTCTTATGGCATTTAGCGATTGGTCACCATTATTAAAAAAAACTTCTTTAATATTAAAAGCAATCCAAGCATTTTTTTGAAGAATATTATATGCTTCAAAAAATGCCTTTACAGGAATATCACCGAAGCCTAGTGCTGCGACAGTGGTCAGGCAATTAAACGACCAGTCTTGTAAGTCTTCCCTTTGTTCTAAAGTTAAATTTGCAAAATCTACATCATAATAGGTATCATAAACCAATGGCCGATCGCGCTCCGCTGCTTCTTTGGCTTCAGGAATAATGTCGGCGCCAACAAGCCTGGAAACCCCTTTCTTTCTCAAATGAGCGCCCATTATTCCATTACCGGCTCCCAAATCCAATATTCGAAGTTTTGACATATTCTCTTGAACTTGAGATACTGAATAACTTAATGCTTTGGATACTTTTGCTGGAGAGTTACATTGGAGTCGTTCATAAAACAATTGCTCATACAATCCTTTTATTTTAAAAATTTCAGCATATTCATGGAAAAGAATCTTTCTTTTAGTGCCATCTGGTTCTATTAAAAAGAAATATTCTTTATCTTGATCCAAATTGTTTGTTTGAATTTTTGGTAATTTAATTTTGTACTTTTCAATCATTATTCCTCCTTGTTAATCAGCCTTACAGCAAGATCATCAACACGCCTGTGCGCTGGACTTTTTGGTTCACAAACGAAACAGGATTCTATTTTTTTTATCTTTTTCATTTTTGACTTCCAATTGCTGCATTCTGATTAGTTGTTAATTTTTAGATCGGCATCCTTCATATGAGTGAACATTTTTCGAAACCATCAGGTTCGCTCCTGCATTTGTTCTCAACCATAGGTTCGATTCCGGTTCTTGTTAAAAAAAAATCCGATTTTTTGGGAATTTACCCATAAGAAGTATCTATTAATATAGACACGAAAAAATCGATTTTCTTACACTTTTTTTTTATTTTTTTTAAAATAATTAATATTCAGAAATTATAGGATATTCACAAATTAAAGCTTTGTGGGGTTACTGTTGTTTTGATGTGTTAATTTTTTTGTAGCTGTGTTCTAATAAATTGGATATATTAATTTTTATGGCAAAAAAATACATATTGTATGCATAGATACAGGTATGGGATAAAAGCAGGGTGTTTATGAAGCAAACCTTTGACATTAGAGGAGTAATTGGGGTCAGAGTAAAATTAATCTTAAACTTGTATACATTCATTCATTAATTAAATAAATAATCTAACTGACAATTTTTGTATTTCATGTTAGATTTAAATCTACATCATAATTATGTCCAAATTTCAATGTATGGATTGAAGAAAAGCATAAAATCATAGACGTCCCCTTTCCCTCACTCAAGTCCACCGCTTCCTTTTTTGATCAATCCAAGGTCAATCAAATGTAATAGACGATATTGACAAAACATTCAACGATAAAAGACGTGATGTAAAATGGGGTCGGACCTGTCTAAATTAATACAAAAAACCAAACAACCACAAGGGAATTTTATTTCGCATACCCATTTCAAGATTATCTAAAGCAAGATATGAATTTTCAATGCCTTTTATTTGTTTAAAGCTTTTATTTTTTCCGCCCACTTCAAACGTATAGTGATCATCAATAAGAAAATCGCCTTTTTGGGGTGCCGCAATTCTATGATCTACAGAAAGCATGTTGATAAAGAATGTTTCTCTGATATTACCGATATTTTCCTGACCTTGTGAAAGCAGTGCATATATCTGATTGGGATTATTAAGATAGATTTTTTCAGGTTTTTCCATTTCTCTTAAACCTTTACCTT
>Ga0272440_1002958_pt1 | contig 12966 bp, 1 predicted proteins | sample SSMMMBAug17_FD_192440 | JGI IMG/M metagenome (GOLD analysis project Ga0272440, IMG submission 192440) | Marine sediment archaeal communities from Little Sippewissett salt marsh, Falmouth, MA, United States - SSM-MMB-Aug17 | ecosystem: Environmental > Aquatic > Marine > Wetlands > Sediment ...
AAAAGCGAATTTGATATTATTGTTTATTCTGAGGATATTGATGGAAATACTCAATTGATTTCAAAATCATCACGTAGAGATCAGGCTCTTATTATAGCTGGATATAGTAAACAATCAAGTATGAGTCATATTATTGAACAGAGCGCACAAAATGCCATTAACGCAATGAATAATCAGGGTATTCATTATGAAGATATATACATGCTCAGTTCATATTCCGTTCCACCTGGATTACCAGAAAATAACATTTCGACAATATCCAAAGCAAATATTGAAACTCTGTTGGCATCAAAAGATTTTCAAAATGCAAATGATGTTATTGTTTACATGATTGGGAGAGGCTTTGACAGCGGATTTATTCTGGATGAAAGTAAAGAAGAATATCTGGTACCTCAAAACTTAAATGAATATTTTAATGCCATCCAATCTCAGATTTCAGGAAGTCTCATATTCATTTATGATGCCTGCCAATCTGGTAGTTTTCTAACACATCTGACATCCAGCAATCGAATGTTGATATCCAGCACAAACATTCGTGAACCCGCTTTTTTTTCAGCAAATGGAGATATCTCCTTTTCAAGCTTTTTTTGGAGTTTTATTTCATCGGGTATCAATATTCTTGAGGCTTATAAAAGATCAGATAACGCCATCAAATACATCAGCAATGCTTCAAAACAAAATCAATCACCTCGTATTGATTATCCAGAGGATTTGAAACCTGAAAAAATTTTCATTGGAAATGAAAAAATGACTGCTTCTCAAGAAATTACGACCACAAACGTTATTACGATGAAGAGTATCACGGCTATTGAAGTGACATCAACTGTTCTTACTCAAAATTATGATGATATAAGTAGAGTTTGGGCAGTAGTCGTTCCAGTATTAACTCAAGCCATGAGTTTTGATCCTGCTGACATATGTGAACACAACTTTGAAAGTATTGAACTGACTCGGGTAAACAATACAGATCAATACAGCGGTAGTTTTCATGATTTTTCAGGAAATGGAACTTACGATATCATTGTTTATGCGATTAATACAGATGGTTCTATTTCTGAGCCTGGAAAATCTTCAATTCTTTTTCCTGATACATATGAATATGATGATACTTTTAAAACTGCCAGGTCTATTTTAATTGACAAAGAGCAAAGGAGAAATTTTTTTCCAAATGACGATATTGATTGCCTATATTTTTATGCGCTTAAAGATGAAACTTATTCAATCAAAATCGATGAAACAGGATCAAATTTTCAGCCAGACATTCAGCTCTACAAAAAAGATGAATATAAACAGAATCTTTATCAAAATGGCATGGACTTTATATGTCCGGAAGATGCTTATTATTTCTTAAAGCTATCAAACCAGATACAAGAAAATTCTGATCAAACTGAGTATCGGATAAGAGTTCATTTCCCAACAGCACCAGATCCAGATAAGCAAATGGTTAAAGGAACAATACGCGATAAAAAAGCAAACACACTACTTGAGGATATTGTCGTAAAAATTGAAAATGGCGGATATGCTGAAACAAATCGTGATGGCTCTTTTCAGATTGAAATTTCAGCTTTAATAACAACAATTAATCTTCTTGCCAGAGATGTTAACAACAAAAAATATGAAGACTATTATCAAAAAAATATTCAACTGGAAGAAACAATTAATATTCTTGATGAAATAAAGATGAACCCCAAAGAAATAGTAAAGAAGCTCATCTTAACAGTTCCAGGTACTATTGTCGAAAATAGTAAACTTCAAGCTAAAGTTGAACTCAAACCACCTTCTTCTGATGATTACCCCATTCCAATCGTTATTTCATCAGACAAACCATCCAGGATAACTTTTGAAAATATTGTAGAAAATAATATTATTCTTTTTTACAAAAATGATAGAGAAAAAAATTTTATAATAAAAGCAATTAACAATGACTTCTTTGACATCAGTGCTGAAATAGTCTGGATTGAAACGAGTGCAAAAGACTGCATTTCAGATTCAAAACCAATTTCTATTATCAACGATAGCATTTGTGACATTAATCACAGCGGAGTCATAGATATGAAAGATGTTATCCTTATTTTTCAAGTCATTTCAGGTATGCATCATTCAGATAATCAAATATTTAATGATGTTGGTATTACAGATAGCGACGTCAATATTGGTATTGAAGATGCTTTATATCTTTTAAAAAAATTGTCACAACAAAAGATTATGAACATACAATAAATATAAGCTGGCCAGCTAGACTTCAATTGTATGCGTAATAATACAAGGAGAAATTTGAGTTCTATCCAAGAATAAATATCAATATAAAAAATATTTTTTTATACAATCGTAGTGTATCAAAATAAATTCACATGATTTGTTTGAATATTTAAATATGGATAGTTATGCAAACATTCTATGTATGAACAAGTTTTACTTCTCATAGATATGTTGATTGATTTTAATTATTTTAAGGAGAAATATCATGAAAAAAATATACATTTTATTAGCTTTTTTATTTATTTTTATTTGTTCGCCTGTATTAGCAAACGACAATCAGATTTTAACAAAAACAATGACTGTTGATTTAACAATAGACAAAAATTTACTGACTGAAAATAAACGTTCAAAACAAACGACCAATCAAACGATAATATCAAGTGTCATCAGAGCTGATATGCCTTTTTCAGATCTGGGTATTTGTTGGATTGCAGAAGCATACCCTGAAGGGTCAGCAATAGTTGTTGACATTAAAACAAGTCAAGACAGCCAAGAATGGACAGACTGGAGAGAGGTGAATATTGAAGATACCCGAAATAAAACCGCTGAACATAAGTTTATTGGCGGTCTGTTTTGTATTGATCAACAAGATAGAATACATAACTTTATTCAATACAGAATAACTCTTACCCCATCTTTACATTTGGAGTATCCGATCTTAAAAAAAATAACATTCACATACATAGATTCAGGTATAACACCCGAGCATTTAATGAAGAATCCCAAATATATCGAATATGAAAGCACATCAGAAATATCCACAGCCAAAACAACAAAAACAAAAAAAGATCAAACACAAACCAGGCCTTCTATCATATCAAGAAGTGGTTGGGGAGCTGATGAATCAAAAATGACTTACACTCCTCAATACAAGCCAGTAACACATGTTGTTATTCATCATACAGCAACTCCAAATACAGAGGAAGATTGGCCTGCAAGAATCAGGGCTATTTATCTATATCATGCAGAAACTCAGGGTTGGGGTGATATTGGCTATAATTATTTAATTGATCCAAATGGCAATATTTATGAAGGTAGATTTGGCGGAGATGATGTTGTTGGGTCGCATGCTTATGGTTATAATTATGGCACATCAGGTATTGCCTTTATAGGAACATACACAAATGAATCTATTTCAGATAAAATGACAAAAGCAGCAAATGAATTACTATCATGGATTATTAGCAAAAACAATATTGACCCATTAGGTTCAGGGGCAGATTGTAATGGAAATGTTTATCCATACATTTGTGGGCATAGAGATGTTGGGAGTACAGAATGTCCAGGTGAGATGCTATATAATAACCTTAAAAATATACGAAATAATTTGAATGATCGAAGTACAACAACAGAAAATGTTGCTGTCGATATCAGGTGTAATGGTGAAACTTTTATTATAGATGATTTATCTCCAGCCTTTGTAAAATCTGGAAAAGAAGGTAACTGGAAGAATGAACAAACAGGTTATAATGATCATATGACATGGACATATGCAGTTGATGACCCTGCAGATTGTTTTGGAGAATGTAACTCTGCTAAATGGTTAATGAATATTCTCGATGCTGGCGAATATGATGTATATGCCTATATCCCTGATTTTCCAGATAATGGTAACCTTTCAAAACAAGCACGATATAAAATATGGACAGGTGATAATGGTGGAAGAGTTTACGAACCATGGCCAAAAATTGATCAAAATGAACACATTAATAACTGGGCTTTGTTAGAAAGAATATATTTTCATACAGGGGGCGCTGCTGTAAAACTTATTGATGAAACTGGAGAGTCTTATAATTTGTTAGGAAGAAAACTCGCATTTGATGCAATTAAAATGGTTTGTAAATCTGATATTTCTCAATCCAAACCTGATTTAAAGGAACTTGGAACATGGATGCGAGATGGTAAATGCACAATTGGAGAAGAGACAAATATTCAATTAAAGGTAATAAATACAGGGAATACATTAGCTGGAAAGCATCAAAGTCAAGTTTACATTTCTAAAGATCAATTTATATCAAAAACTGATATAGAAATAGGTCCACCAATACAATTTCCAGCTTTAAGTCCAGGTGAAGATGAAAATGGAAAGCTATTTGACTTTGAAATACCTGATTCTATTAACCCAGGTGAATACTATATAGGTGCAATTATTGATATTAATGGAGATGTTGATGAAGGAGTTGAAGGTGAAAAGAATAATGCAGGAACTGAATCGGTCAACAAAATTATTGTAAATTCAGGAACCGTGCAGCAAATATCAAAACCTTATGTGACGCCTTCTCCTCCTTACGCCTACAAGGAAGTAACTATTCATTGGGATAAAAAGAATGTACAGGTATATCCAAGAGTTTTAATTAAATTAAAAGCAACTGCAATTCCAATAAATATTTGGAGTACTCTTGCAAATGTAGATAATACAGGGAGCTATACATGGTATCCTAAACATGCCCAAAATACAATTATACGAATCAAATATCTGGATAAAGCTGGCAATTGGTGGGATTTGATGGATAGTGATCCATTTGACATTAAACGTGTCCCCGATGATGTCCATATTGAACGACCTGAAAAGCCTAAAATATACACATATTATGATCAAATGTTTACTAGTGAAGTTAAGCTAACATGGAGAAAAGTGATTGATGCAAGACATATTCACAATGCTGATTCATATATTCTCCAATACTCAAATGAAAAAGATAAAATAAATAGCGATGAAGAAAAAAATATTGAACCATTTGTTCCAGGTAAAAACATGTATGAATCATTGTCATATACAATTACTGAATATAATGGAGAAAGCTTTAAAGATGACACAACATACTATTTTCGAATAAAAGGGAAAAATCCACTTGGATCTGGTGAATGGAGTGATATTCATGCTGTTACAATAATGATTCCAGATGCACCTGCTATTGATGAAACATATCAACGACCAAGAAATGGAGAAACGAACGTTGAAAAATTGCCTATTTTAGAATGGAGAGGATTAGATAAAGATGGTGACGAACTAGAGTATTATATTAAAATAGGAACAGATCCAAATAACATGAGGCGTTTAAGAAGTTTTTCACCTGACAATGATTTTGATTTTGAATCAGAAAATGAGCCAATGCTCAGTCCAAATACAACATATTATTGGCAGGTACTGGTTCGAGAAAAAAACTGTGGTAGAGATTGTTATGGCGGAGAATATATTACAACTGATGCCCCCTGGAATTTTACAACTGGAAATGTAGGTTCTGACCTTGCCATAGTAAATGTTGAACAGGTAGGTGAAGTTAAACCAGATTCTGAAGTTTTATTTAGAGTTACATTGAGAAACAAGGGATCAGAGATAGCTGATAATGCATATATTGTAAGTTCTTATTTAAAAAATGGTAAAGAATATCCTTTTAAAAATGGTTCAGCTGTAAGTACGAAGAAGCTTGCTTTTGGTGAAGAAGAAATTGTTGAAATAAAAGTTCAATTTATGGGAGGCATTCATGTCGATCAGTCAGGTGAAACCTATGATAATATTCTTGTATCTGGTGAATCACAAGTAAAGTTTTATTTTTATATTGATGATGATCAAGATATTAGAAAAACCAATAATGAGAAAATAGTTTCTATATTTTTTGAAGATAGCGGAGGGCCAGTTATTGAAGTTTTTCGGCTTACCGAAGATCTTAGAATGGAAATTGTTCCAACTTCTACAACACCAAGTCGTTTCTGGGCGAAAATGGGAAATATAATGGAAATATGGGTTAGAGCACAAGACGATCTTCTTATTTCACAATGTAATGTTGATTATAAACTGGACAATAATAGTAATTGGAAAAATATTTGTACACATACACATAATGATAACAATTTAAGTCATACTTGCCCTTGGGAAATCCCTGAAAATATAGAGCCAACAGATGAAGCAATAATTAAAGTTACTTTGATTGATAGTCAAGGTAATGAAACGATTAAAGAATCAGATATATTTTCTATTTATTCCAATAACCTTAAGGCTTCGATAGAAGCTTCTAATACTACATTTCAGGTTAATAAACCATTGAATTTTAAAATATCTTACGAATCAGATTATGACATTAAAAGTATAAATGTGGATTTGAATTATAGTGCGTTTAGCGATGATATTTATTATGAAAATGACGATAATGGCTTAGAAATTAAAGATGATACTTATTCCTGGACGCCTGATGAAAACAAATATGCTTCAACAAAGTGCACTCTAAGACTAACAATACGTGATATCAAAAGAAATGAGTTTATAATTGAATCCGAAATTTTTGAAATTAAACCTGACACAGAGTTACCTGCACCTTTCAATAAATCAATTGTATTATTCGATGATGAATATAATTTTCCACCAGGTATTGAAGAATATAAAGATCAAGATATTAATACTAAATTTGTTAAAATTGATGATAGTAATGATGTTCATTCTATAGTCAAGCATTCATACTTTTATTACAAAGATATTAATCCTGAAGATAGAGCAGCTGATTTATATGTTTCAGAGCAGAATCATTACTATGTTTATTATGATACTGAAAAGGATCAAATAACAGAAAAAGTTAAGGTTGTTGATAGTCTTTATGATGTTATAGATTTGGCAGTGATTAATGATACCCCATATATATTATTAAAAAGTAATGATGGTCGAGATATATTTGCTTATTCATATAAAAGCAATAATTCTTTTGTTCAACCAATTATCTTCCAAAACAAAACAGTTCCCTCACTCAATAATCCCACACGTATTAGTAGCACATCTGAATATGGAATGAGTTATTCAAACCAATTTATATATGCAAATGGTTATTTATGGGAACTTGATATTAACAAAAAAAATGAAATAAAACGTTTTTCTTTTTCAAATGGCAGAGTTGGTTCTGAAGATGAAATTTTTCTTCAAATTACTCAGGGTGAATATAGAATAGGTATCATTAAACCTGTTGTAAGTAATAATGATATATATTTTATTGATGAGGATAATTCTGCTTTAATAAAAATTGATACATCATCTTTGATAGCAAAAATATATTATCTTCCTTTTAGCATTAATGATGAAGATAAAGCTAAAAGAACTGCTTTAGGTTCAGTAAGTGGGAATATATTTATTTTCGGTAATGGTGCTGTTTACAAGCTTGAAAATGAGAAAATATCATTAAAAGACAAAATTAAATATAGGTATCATAACCAAGATATTGACTATTCAACAACCTGGGATACAAAAGTTGAAAATTACGCAAAAGCAGTTTTATCTGGTAATTATATTTACCTTATTTTAGATGGCAATTTTACAACGCCATCTGGTTCAAGCACAGATAATGAAATATTATTGTTTGATCATAATAATTTTACTTTTAAGAAAACGATTGCTGAAGCTAAAACGAGGGTCGTTGGTGATGACTTTCTTTACATTGGAAATGATAAAGTATTAATAACCACAGGTAGATATTTTAAGTATTCCTCAAGTTATCACTATTCAATAATTTTTAAATTACTAAACCTTATTACTGGAGATGTTATTCAAATTGGAAAAATCGATCCTGCGAACGATGAATACATTACCTTAGGATATATAGAAGGTAATATATTTGCTTTCATTGGAAATGCAAAAAATAGAACAACTGATGTTTACCAACTGACAATTGATAATATAAATGTACGACCTATACAGATTGAAGGGCTTAACTTTATTACATTTAATGATCAATTGTACATAACGTGGTATAATGGTCAAACATTTGATGGTAGCTGGAATTTTGAGAAAAATGACCTAAGCAGTGATGTGAAAATAAAAAATCAGTTCATTAAAATATATCCAGATAGTGGTAGAATTACAGATTTTTTTGATACATACATTGGGTATGAGTTTAATTGTAATCATAATATTCTTTCTCGTGTAGATCGAGGAAGAATATATTCTCTTAATTCTGATTTTACTGTTAACAAATTGGTATATGATGACAATAATAGAATACATAAAATATTCTATTCTTCATTTGATAGCAAATTTCATTCTGCTGTAACAAACTATAATTACGATAATAATCATTATAAATTCGAAATCAGTCTTATCGACGATAACGTAATATATGACAATCAGTCTCCGGTTACTTTTTATTCATGGTCAAATGAAACAATAGCCGCATCCTTTGAGAATGAAGTTATAGTTGTTGGAGATTCTGATGAGCGAAAAAGTAAATATTTAATATCAAAAATTGACCTGACAACTAAAGAGCACGCATCTATTCGTTTAGGGCAGGATGATTCTGAATCATATGTAAAACAAGCAGATATAAATAAAAATAAATTTGTTGCAGTATCATGGTATGAATACCTTGCAGTAGCTGATCTTTCAGGGGACCTAATACCACCTCAAGTAAAATTTTCAAATGTAAATAGCACCATCCAAAATGCTTCAGACATCACATTGACCTGGAATGTAAGCGATAACAAAGACGAACTAATCAAATTAGAACTATACAAAAGAGTTGATTATACAGAAACACTTGTCAAATCTTTTTCTGACACTTCAATAAATACCTATCCGATTAATATCAATGAAACCAGCGCTGATAATGTTCTATTTAAATTAGTTGCCTATGACTTTGACGATAATGTCAGTTCTGACACAGTACAGTATACAGTGACTGAACCAATTGTATTTGAATCATTTAATGTAAATAAATCTACTGTTAAGCTTGGTGATAAAATAATTTTTTCATGGACTGCTTCAGGTCATAAGAACTCCACATTGTATACAGTTTATAAAAGAAAAATTGGTAACTCTGAATGGGATGAGTATTTTCAAATTACTGGCAAAACGAGCTTTATCATTTATGCTGAAAATTTTATCGGAGAATATGAATTTAAAATAATATCAGATAAAAATTCAATGATGCTTCCGATTACTGTCAAAGTAGAAGGTGAAATTGTCGTATTTGATTATTCATTGTTTACCCCTGTAAACCAGATGTTCTATGTTGAAGATCGTGTGATTAAACTATTCTGGGGGCTTGAAGAAGCTCTGAGTGATACTGTTGCATATGATATTTATCTTAAACTTGAAAGTGAAAGCAAATTCAATAAAATTGGTTCTACAATTCAAACAAATTACAGATATTTTCCACCTGAAAATATCAATGCATTTGAATGGAAAGTAAAAGCAACATGCAAGGGATGTATCTATGAATCTAAACCTTTTGCTTTTTCTTTGAAAGCCTTAAATTCTCCAGTTGTTAATAATTTAAAAATTATGAATCATCATACATCCAACCCAAATATAGTGATTACCTTTAATCAGCTACCTGACATTTACCAATACGCCATTTTTAGAAGTGAAAACAAAGGTTCTTTTATTAATATAGGAGAATCAACAGAAAACAATTATACAGATACGACTGTTGTATATGGCAAAACATATACATATTATATTCAATCAATGATAGATCATTTAAATGGAGAGCCTGGAAATTCAAAGGAAATATTTACAGCAATCAAGCCAATGAATCGTGTTATCATTAATAATCAAAACCATTCGTTTATTGGTAAAAATGAAATAACTGTTTCATACAAGCCTGATCCAGAAATTTGTTTTGAAAAATATCAAATTTTAATTGGCACCAATGCAGATAATTTAACACAATACTGCATAACAAAAGATAGAAGTGTCTTTATCAATAATTTAGACTACGATACAGACTATCTTATTGAAATCCACCCACTTGATCATAATAATCAGAAAACAATAGGTTCACCCGGTATACTCGTTTTTACAACACCATTAAGGCCAGATTCGACAATAATGGATATGATTGTTGTGCTTAAATTATTAGCAGGGTTCAATTCAGATGAAATTCAAATACCTTATCATTTATCAGGTATTGATCTAAGTGGAGATAAAAAAGTCGGACTACAAGATGTTATCAGCTTATTAAAGAATATCTCTGAATAAAACAAACAGGGGGTATCTACTTAACAAACCAGATACCCCCTTTTATTTTTTCACATAAAAAGGTTGTATTATATAATATAAAAAACTGCGACATCTTGTCGCAGAAATTCAATGGAGGGATAACCTTTTGAAAAAGATAAGCAAATATTTATTATCTTTTATATGCATTTTGATATTGTTAGAAACTGACCTGTGCTTATCGATTGACCATAAAGCCTTGTCTACTGAAACCTATAAATTTGTTCAGCAAAGTTGGAAAATACAAGATCCACCCTGGTTTTTATATGAACCCACATACATTGCATCTGATGCTGATCATTATATCTATATTGTTGATACATTGAATAATCAAATTCAAAAATTTACAGAAAATGGTGAATTTGTTACAAAATGGGGAAGTGAGAATAATGAATATGGACAATTAAAAAATCCAAAGGGAATTGCAGTTAATCACTATGTTTATGTTGCAGATAATGAAAATGGAAGAATTTTAAAATTCAATTTAAATGGCTTATTTATACGTTGGGAAAATGATGACATTGTCAATCGTTATCAAGCTGACCACTGCAAACCTTTTGCCATTGCTATTTGTAATAATGGAAACCTTTATATTTCTGATATGTGTCAAAACGATGAAAACACTATTAAAGTATTTGATACAAGTGGGAAACTACTGAATGAATTCTTTGTTGGCAATGCGTGGATATATTCATTAGCCATTCATCACAATAGCGATCACCCTAATGAAAATGAAATATATGCTGTAGATTATCGCGATGATACTGTAATGATTATTAATGAAAAGGAAATAAGTAATCCAATCAATATAGCAGCGCCAACAGACATTACCTTGGACAACAAAGGAAATATTTATATTTCAAGTGAAACCGATCATTGTATTTATGTATATGATCAAAAATTTAAAAAAATTGCTAAATGGGGAAAGAAAGGTGTTGGCGATGGAGAACTGAATAAACCAAAAGGACTTCTTTTTAATCAATATGAAAATTACCTATATATTGTCGATTCTGACAACAACAGGATTCAACGATTAACAAAAAATGGTATTTTTTATGATTTATGGGGTCCTGACAATGATCCTGGCGCATTAAATAATCCCAAAGGATTAGCCCTTGACAATCAAGAAAATGTTTATGTTGCAGATAAAAACAATAACCGAATTCAGGTATTTAAGAAAGAAGGTTTCTTTCACTTATTATGGCCAAACTTGAATGAATCGTTTTTACCCGCGCGGATTGCGATCAATTCCAGTCAACAAGTTTATGTCACAGATGAAGATAATCATAAAATTTTTATTTTTGAAAAAAATGGAGAAAAAATAGATGAATGGCAAAATCAAGATATAAGTTTTCCAAATGATATCGAAATTGATAGCAATAATATGATCTATATTGCCAATACAGGAAAAAATAACATCTTAAAATATAATAAAAAAGGTAAGCTTCAAAATATATATTCCTGTAATGACAGCTTGATAGAACCATATGGATTAGCTATTGGAAATGATGATACGATAGTTGTCGCAGATACTGGAAATAATCGACTCGTCAGAATTCATCAAGATGGAAAATGGGAAGAGATATTTGAAGCATATTCATTTAATAAACCTTATGATATTGAAATAGATGACAATAACAATATTTACATTGTTGATATGCAAAATCATTGCATAAAGAAATTTTCTCATAATGGTGAATGGATCGCAACGATTGGCAGTGAAGGTAATCTTTCAGGAAATTTTAATAAACCAGTGGATTGCGCTATAACAAATCAAGGCGAATATGTTTATGTTTCTGATTTTGGTAACCATCGCATTCAAAAATTCAAAAAAATTCAAACCAACTCAAAAGATAAGGCCATTATCGTAGCTGGAGGCGGGAGATATAATGGCAACAAACTATGGAATGCCACACAACTTTGTGCCTATATGGCATACAGGGCTTTTAAAAATCGGGGATTTAAAAAAGAAAGTACGCTTAAGTTTCTTTCACCTGTTACAAAGATTGACATGGATGGGAATAATTTATGTGATGATATTACCACCACCACACTTTCTCAATTGGAAGAGGCTATCAAATGGTCAGATGGTGCCAGGAATCTGATTCTATATCTTGTAGATCATGGATCTCATCAGCAGTTTTTAATTAATGAATATGATAAATTATATGCTTCAGATTTGAACGAGTGGTTAAATAAAATAAGTGTGTTAAATCATATTATGATTGTTTATGATGCTTGCAAAGCTGAAAGCTTTCTATCAGTACTTAAAAAAGATGGCGATCAACGAATTATTATTTCTTCTTCGCAGTATGAAGCCTATTTTATTTCTCAAGGCGTATTATCTTTTTCATATTATTTCTGGAAAAATATCATTAATGGTAACACATTTCAGGACAGTTTTTATCAAGCGCAAGAGGCAATTAACTCAGTAACCAGAGGCTTGCAGAATGCTCGAATGGAACCACAAAATTTCGATTTTACCATTGGTGATGTTAATAAACCAGAAAAAAGCCTTCCTGTAATAGAAGGAATAAGTTATAGCTCTAACACTTTGTATGTTAAAATTCAAAATGATGAAGATATAATAGTAAAAGGCATTATTCTTCCACCTGACTTTAAACAAAATCGGACAGATGCAGCAATAATTGATTTTCCTTCTATCAATCTGTATGGTAAAGATGGTGTATACCAGACAGCATATAATGATCCTTTTCATATTGGTAAAATCA
>Ga0272440_1002959_pt1 | contig 12961 bp, 9 predicted proteins | sample SSMMMBAug17_FD_192440 | JGI IMG/M metagenome (GOLD analysis project Ga0272440, IMG submission 192440) | Marine sediment archaeal communities from Little Sippewissett salt marsh, Falmouth, MA, United States - SSM-MMB-Aug17 | ecosystem: Environmental > Aquatic > Marine > Wetlands > Sediment ...
GTACTGAATTGGAAATATCATGATTTTCATCAATGTTGAAATAAATAAACAGTTAATTAATAATTAGCTTTTGTGTATTGAGGGCGCTTTAGCGTCCTTTCTCAATTCAGCGTTGGGCTTTAGCCCTGCGCTGTTCTTGCAATTGCCGAGATCGAGCATTCCTTGTATGAAATGCACTTCCCCTAAACTGTACATACGCCCTATTTGAACATGACGATTTATTCACCACTTATTTAGAAAGGATTTCCATATGACAAATGACAATTCATCGAAACAAGACCAACTCATGATTCCAGGTAATGTGCTAAAAGAACAATTTATGAAACAAAAGGCGATGACTGTAAGCGACTTATCAAAAGTATTGATAATGCCAGAAAGACACATTAAACAAATCTTTACAGGAAGAAGAGCCATTACAGCGGACACAGCCATTCGATTATCAAAAATTTTTAAGACAAAACCTGAATTTTGGACTAATTTGCAATCCCAATATGATCTTCATATTGCCAAACAGAAATTTGCAGAAATACTTACTGATGATAAATTATTGGCAAAGGAATTTGTTCATAATCCCAATGATAAACTTATTAAATTGATTATGACCGATCGCAAAGAAGCTGAAGCTTTTTTTAAAGCCAATTTAGATGCCGCTTTAGTGGAACAATTTGATTGGGATACATTACTCTTAGAAGGTTCCCTTTTTATTGATGATTCACTCAAGTTGAGTGAATCTGACATTTTGTTTAGTATTTGTTTTAAAGATAGTGATGTGCGCTGTTATTTGTATATTTTGTTTGAACATCAATCAAACCCGGATAAATGGATGAGATTCAGGCTTTACAAATACAAAGGTCGCATTTGGGATGAATCATTTAAGCAATATCCAGAACAAAGTGATTTGAGTCCCATTGTAAGTGTGGTGTTGTATATTGGAGAAAAACCCTGGACCTATACAAATGAATTTTCAGATTTAATTCATCCATCACCAGTAGACCCTGCATTTATTCCAACATTTAAGCATGTCCTTCTGGATTATTCAAATAAAACCAGAGCGGTAAAAGGCGATATTAAAATGCAAATCGCCCAATTATTGATACAAGCCAAATATCACAGGCACTTTAAAGATATCATTCAACTTTTAGAGGATTTATTCCCTCAACTGCCATATCGCCCAGGTTTAAATTATCAACAGGCATTTTTCATTTATATGGCGGTTACCCAGAAAAAGGATGATGTATTAACGTTTATTCAAAAAGTAAAAACAAAACCCAAACCAAAAGGAGGAAATATGTTAACAGCAAGAGAAGAATGGATTTTAGAAGGTGAAATGAAAGGTAAAATGGAAGGTAAAATGGAAGGCCAAATTTTTGTGATTAACAATTTAATTCAATCAGGAATGGATTGGAATATCATCGCTAATGCAACAGGTGTGGATCAGAAAGGTTTTGAAAAAATGAGACTTGATTATCAGGATTTATGTTCACAGTCTGATGACAATCAGCAATCCGCACAATATGCAGCAACGTCTCTTTAAAAAATAGAGGATGAAGGGGGCCGCATCTTAATTATTAAGGGATGCTCAGAAAATAAATGCCTCATTTTTCTTGATCGTACAAAAAAATAAGGTCTTGTAGAGACGTAGCATGCTACGTCTCTACAGGACAATTACCTCAAAACGAACAATATCAATAATGGGGAAGTTATTTTCAGAGAGTTCCTAACTATTTTTGAAAACCATGTTGTGAGATTGTCTGTAAAATAGTTAATAATTAAGATGCGACCCTTCTTCTCACAATCAAACAGCCCGAAAAATCCAAGACCGCCACCTTATTTTATGCAATTTTTACATAACCTTGTTTTTGTCCTCGAACATGTTGGGATTTGAGCGGAAGGCTCGGTTATTTTGTGACATTTTCAATAGAAGAATAAAATTGCCCTTCAAAATTAGAGTGAATGTAACCGACACAGAACATAATAACAAAATCTGCCGAATTTTATATTGTCAATATGAGATAAAAAATGATATGATCATTTTATTTTATGAGGGAACGTTTTTCTTGATTTTTTTTGCGTTTCTAAAGAAAGGTGTTATTTTGAAAATCATATCTGCCGCTTACGAAATCATGTTTATTCCAGATATGTCAGATCTATTGCAACGCATCGAACTGGCTGGACGAACATGTTATAAATCAGAAGATAGAATCACAGATCAATCTGCGCGCGACTTTGTCAGAAGAATTATGTCATCAGGACATTTAAGCGTGATTGAACATATCTTTTTAACAATAAAATTTATCATCGACAGGGGGGTCAGTCACGAACTGGTCAGACATCGTCTGGCATCCTATAGTCAGGAAAGCACACGATATGCCAATTATTCAAAAAGTAAATTTGGAAATGAAATTACTGTGATTCGCCCTTGCTTCTGGCAGGAAACATCACCTGAATACAATGCATGGAAACAGGCAATGGCGGATTCAGAAAAAGCATATTTGAAGCTGATCAACATGGGCGCTCGGGCTGAACAGGCCCGAAGTGTCCTGCCAAACAGCCTGAAAACTGAAGTGGTTATGACATGCAATCTCCGAGAGATTCGACATGTGTTGGAATTAAGATGCGCGAATGCTGCGCATCCGCAAATTCGGGAAGTGATGCGGCCTTTATTAAAAGAGCTGCATGAAAAGATTCCGGTCATTTTTGATGATATTTATCAAGCAATTTTTGGTATGAATTAGCGAATAATTTTATTATATCATTTCAATTATAATGGACAATTTTTTAAGGAGGATTATTTAATGGAGGGGTTATCAATAACAAAAACCGAACAATTGAAAAAATGCCCAAATGATAATGAACTCAACTTTGGTGTGGATTTTACAGATTATCTATTCAACATGGATTATCATCCAGATTCAGGATGGCACAATGCACGAATTGAGCCCTATCAATCAATTGTCATGGATCCATCAACAATGGTCTTGCATTATGGCCAGGCCGTATTTGAGGGGCTCAAGGCCTATAAAACCGCTTCAGGCAATATTCAATTGTTTCGACCGGAACAGAATTTCGCACGATTGAACCGCTCCTGCCGACTATTGTGTATACCTGAAATTGATGAACAATTTTCACTGGATGCATTAAAAGAATTGCTTGAGTTGGAAAAACGATGGGTACCGGGTGCTTCTGGCACATCTTTATATATTCGACCAACGATTATTGCAACAGATCCTTTTTTAGGGGTTCGGGCATCAAAAACATATCGTTTTTTTATTATTCTGTCACCTGTTGGGGCTTACTATCCAGAGGGATTCAATCCTGTAAAAATCTGGGTGACGAAACGTCATGTTCGCGCTGTTCGTGGTGGTGTGGGCGAAGCCAAAACACCTGGAAATTACGCTGCCAGCCTGTATGCAGGTGAACAGGCACACAAGGAAGGATACACCCAGGTGCTATGGTTAGATGGTGTTGAGCAAAAATATGTTGAAGAAGTTGGGTCTATGAATATTTTCTTTGTGTTTGATGACACCCTGGTCACACCTGAATTAAATGGCAGCATTTTGCCTGGCATTACGCGAAAATCGGTGATTGAACTGGCAAATCATTGGGGGATGTCAGTGATTGAGCGAAAGATTTCCATTGATGAAGTTATTGAATCCCAAAAACAGGGGAAAAAAATGGAAATATTTGGCACTGGAACGGCGGCTGTTATTTCTCCGGTGGGATTGATTCGGTATCAGAATCAGGAATATGTGATCAATGATGGTAAAGTTGGCGCTTTAACACAAAAATTATATGATTCGTTGACTGATATCCAATATGGACATGCCGCAGATCCTTTGAACTGGATTGTTTCAGTCTGTTCATGTTAGTATTGATGGGCGCATTGCGCCCATTGCAACAAAGGCAGCTGGGTGTGAGGCCATCTTTCATGTTTTTTCTTAACAATTCTTATTTGATCGAAAAAATATGCAACAATCATTTTTAAAAAGCCTACTTGTCCTGATGGTATCAAATTTACAGAAAAAATAGGGTGTAATCAATTCATCTCATCTGCGCAACAACAAATGCATCCTGAAATCCATGATGTCCCAACTGACGTTCAACATACCTGGCTTTATGCTGAGGCATACAATTTCCGATCAGCACACGATATAAAGGATTTCCCCCATTTTTGGATACCATGATATGGGAGTCATTATAGAGCGGTTTTAAACGATTGCAGAGGGACACTGCATTTTGACGATTCCCAAACGCACCCACCTGAATTTGAAAACAATTTCCACTGACCAAGTCCTGAGATGTTTTTTGGGGGCTTTTATCAATTGGCTTGATTCTTTTAATCGGTTTCATTTTGTTGACCTGCTTGCGTCGTTCAACATGTTTTTTCAGTCTTGCTTTTTTTATCTGCCTCACATGTTTTTTCTGTCTCACTTTTTTTATCCGCCTCAATTTTTTGCTTCGTTTCAAGGCAGCTGTTTTTGTTTTTTTGTTTATGGTTCGAATAAACACATTGGCTGTCCCTTTTTGGACAATGCCAAGACGATTGGCTGCACCATAAGATAAATCAATAATACGCCCCTCAATAAAAGGCCCTCGGTCATTAATTCGAACTGTCATGCATTTTTTATTGTCCAGATTGTAGACTTTAACATAGGTTCCCAATGGAAGTGTTTTATGGGCGGCAGAAATCGCATACATATTGTAAGTTTCACCATTGGATGTTTTTCTGCCATGAAATTTTTTACCATACCATGACGCAACCCCTTTTTGTTCAAAATAATCTACATATGTCATGGGTTGATACCACTTGTTTTTAATTTGATAGGGCTTGCCATATTGACATTGTGGTGGCGGTTTCGATTGTATGACTTTTTTGGGTAAACAGGAACCCCACATCACCATACATAAAAAAATTGTCAAATGAAGGATAATTTTTTTCATGAATTGTTAACCTAAAAAATGCGTAATACATATGTTGTTAAAATGAGTATTATCGAATGGAGCGGGATATTATCATATTTGTGAAATAAATCAAGTCATGTTGTCAGGTTTTAGTGCAAATCTTCTTTTCACCCGAATGGCCGACTTTTGAAAATTAAATTATGAATGATGAAAAAATAATATTATCGTCCAACTTTGGTTTTTAGACCCACATCACGCGTTTGGAAAAAACAAAGTTGGACGATAATAACATAAAAATACAACCATACTTAGGAATGCTCGGAAAAAAAGTTCCTCATTATTCAATATTTGTTAATTCGTCTATGAACCATGATTACACTGAATAAGATGAATTTAAAGTGTCTTTATTTCATTTTATTCATCTTCTTCAGTGTAATCATGGTTCAAAAAACGAAAATGAACACTTATTAAATGGGAAACTTATTTTCAGAGCTTTCCTTAGGAATACTCGAAACAAAAGTTCGTGTAGATTTATTTTTTGATAAACTGCATATCAATCAATTTTTCTACATCAATTAAATTGCCCATATGAAGTTTATCATACATAAACTTTTGAATTCTTTCAAAATCTTCAAGAACAGGAACTAAATCATAGGTATTGATTCCATGGGAATCAAGAAAAACCTTTTCAAGAATTTCAGTAGTGTAACCCAATTTCTTATCTGAGTCCAAAAAAGAGACTGCAATTTGTGCAGCTTCTTTTTTATGACTTTCAACATACTGTCCAGCCAGAATAAGCATATTGACAAACTCGTAAACGGCCTCCGGATATTTTTCAATAAACTCATCACGCATAGCTACAACACAGCAGGGATGATCATTCCACAGTTGACCGGAAAGAATTAACTCTTCGCCAACATTGCTATAAATGGCTTTTGCGCCAATAGGTTCAGCGACCATAAAACCGCCCACATTTCTATCTTTGGATTGAAAATCTGGCATCATGATAGGCGGGATAACTTCGTATCGAATATTAACGTTTTCCTGGCCGGCATATCCGGGGTTTAGCCCCAATTCTCTTAAATATATATCAGCTAAAATGCGATGGACTGACAGTGTATGCGGCAAATAAAAAATCTTGTCATGAAAAAACTTTTTCAGTGTTTCCTGGTCAAGATCAATGTCTCCAAAGGCTTTATTTCGAATACAAATACTCCCATTTTTATGCGCCAGCAAGACAATTTTTAGTGGTGTGCCATGACTAAACAAATCCATAACAATAGGCGCCAAAATAAATGCCGCATCAATACTTCCTTCATCCAGTTTGTTTTGTACAGGATTCCATAAAAGCAAACTCTGAATATCCAGATCAAAATGTTTGGGTGTTAATTTTTTCGTTGAAATTAAATGTTGCAGCATTCCCAGTACAATATGATCTGTTATGGGAATATGCGCAACAGATAACCTCACTTTCCCATTGTCTGACATGCGTGGTTTATTTTGTGTATGTGTATCTTTGGCTTTACCTGTATCAAATACAGTGTGTATCGCCTTTAGCAATTCCTTTGGTCCAAATGGTTTGATCAAATAATAATCTCCGCCCGCTTCTTGAGACATTTTGCTTTGCTTCTTTTCTGCAAGAGATGTAGCCATAATAAATGGGATATCTTTATATTGACTTTCTTTTCTAATAAACTGGAGGAATTCATAACCACTTAAAGTGGGCATATTCCAATCACTGATAATTAAGCCAATATCATGCTCCGCTAACTTTTGAATCGCCTCTTGACCATCATATGCCAAAACAATATTTGAAAAGCCAATATCGTTCAGCATCTGTTTTTCAGTCATGAGAATTGATTTTGTATCTTCAACCAATAAAACAGACTTATGAAGATGTGGTTTCAGCAAACTATCGACATTCTTTTCACGCATAATGATCTCCTTTATGTTTCATGATGTACAAGCTTTTTATCAGTTGCTGATACCTGGCTGGACAGGCTTTTTTTTTAGAAAACTTAACATCAATTATAAGAAAATTATTAAAATAACTTATTAAATATATTAATTATTGTCAAGCTTGAAAAAATTATAATGTTAAATGTCCAAAACTTTTTCTATGACCTTTTGAATGGTGTCCATGTCATAAGGTTTAATTAAAAAATGATTTGCCCCGGCATCTATTGCCATCATCGCTTCTTTTTTTGAGGTTGCCATGATAAATGGTATTTGATTGAATGAATCATGTTGCTGGAGCCATTGAAGCAATTCCAGCCCAGTTTTTTCAGGCATATACCAGTCACTGATAATTAAACCCGGCGGGCAGGTCATTTCTGTTAAACATTTAATAGCCTGGTTCCCATTACTCGCTGTCTCAATATTCGAAAAACCAAGCTTGTTTAACATTTTGACCTGGGTAAACAAAAGAGCTTTCGTATCTTCAACAACTAATATCTTCAATTTTGACCGCTGATTCTGCTTAATTTGTGATATCACATGGCCGACACAGTCGGAAATAGTCTTCACATCTGATGGCCGATCGATAATTTTCAAACGCTGATAATCCTGAGAATTCATTTTACAGGATGAATCTGCAATCAGTATACAGTGCATGTCAGGCTTTTGATCTTTCATGGCTTTATACATTGCCAGACCATTTATATCTAATAATTCAAGCTTTGAAATGAGAATATCAATATCTGTGCTGCGCAGGATTTTTATCGCATCCTGTCCAGAACAGGCCGACATCACTGAAAAAGATTGATTATGCAGGCAACCTTCAATATTTTTTATATTTTTGGGATCGTCAACGATTAATAATTTGAAACGATTCATTGTATTTCTCATTAAAGTTATAGTCTTAACTGTTTATAAGGAAGAATGATTCAGTGATGAATCCCTGAGAATGATTGTCTAACCAGCTTGTATCAAAATATTACATACTATAATAAAAAAAATGATAACCTATTTAAACAAATGATAATTGATACTTATATTTATATATTATTGTTGAAATGAGTCAAGCTCTTTTTTTTAAATATCTCGTTTTCTTGAATCATGTTACTATAAATAACAACAGCCGCTTCGATGTGTTTGACTGAAGCAAGGGGGGACTCAGTCAAAAAACTGGATTAAATTTTTTTCATGCTTTGAAGCATCCTGAAATCCTAAATCAATCAAACGATTGATATAGGTTGGGGTAAACAATAAAAAACTGAGAAGTTCAGAATCAACAAAAAGATTTGAATGAAACAGTCTGGTCAATAATTTTCCTGGTATCCCTGAAAAGCAAATTTCATCGGGTTCTTCTCGAATACTATCAACTGCAAGTTGATGCAGGCTTTCTCCTGGTCGAATCATATAGGTCTCGATCAGGCGATAATCCGCATTTCTGTAGTCTCGTGTCACTTGATTGATATGATCTAGAAAGTCATCTCCATAAATCTTTTCACCGCTTGTTATGATATTATTAAACATTTCAACACGTTTTAACTCATAATCCAGGGCATCGGTAATCAAAACATTCAGCACTTTGCCCAGTAAAAACAACATACCTGGCTTTGGATTTCGACGACATCCTCTACGAGCGGTACAAAATTCAATTTCAGGATCTTGCGATAAGGCAATCACAAGCATTTTGTCAGCACCCAATCGCATGGCGGGATAAATTGGCGTATTTTGTCGCAAACTGCCATCAGTATAGCAGGTTCCGTGCACTTGAACTGCTGGAAAAATCAGTGGAATTGCGGATGATGCCATTGCGTGTTCCAGTCTAATTTTCACATAGCACGCTTCCTTTGAATGATCAGTGCCATAAATATTCTTTTTGTGAGAATTGTTTTGAAAAAAAATAGTTGATTTACCGGTACACACCTCAGTGGCGCAGAGAGAAACCCCTTTGAGTGAATTATTGTCAAAACATGACTGAATCCGATCCCAGGGAATTGCCTGTTTCATTTGCTCAAAAAGCGGGGCAGAATCAAAAATGCCTGCGATTGGCGGATGTGGTGCATGGACTTCCCTATTGTGCATGTTCGTATGAGATTCTTTTTCAGAACGTCCAACCAGCGTATTGAAAAGATTAAATAATTCTTTGTAACCAAAATGAATAATTTTATCTATTGTAATGGAACGCCAGTAATGAATCAATTCTTTCGCAGCTTTGGCCGGATTATCTGCATGTGATGCCAGGAAACAACTGTTCAATGCGCCAATACTTGTACCGGAAAAAATATTAAAAAAAGTTTGTGTTTCACTTATTTTTGGGATTTCTTCCAAAATGTATTTTATCACGCCAGCTTCATACGCACCACGTGCACCACCACCGGCAAGTACCAGCGCAATTGATTTATCGGATTTATGCATTTTTTCCTCCTAATATGAATCCAGTGCATATCCCTCTCCAAGGCAGTTGTTTGCAATTGGAAGGGAAATATTTTTTTTGATCTTATTATTGGTTTAGCATACATTGATTATCCGGAAGAATCGTCAGTACAAAGGGAATATGATTCTTATCATATAACTGATTGAGCCAGGGAATTGCCGAAATAAATTTCAGATCAAAAATATGCAGGCATTTGTTTTCATCTTTTTGCACAGCTGGATAATCAACAAACCACGCATATGTTATCAGTAATGATTTCTGTTGTGTCTGTTGGACATATTTGTTTAAATCTGCTTTCTCAAATTTATGAGGTGGGTAAATGTCAATTGCACTAAAAATTGACAGATGCCGCAATTCATAGTGTGATGTTTTATCTACAATTACTTTCCAGTACAGGGGTGAAAAAAATGCAGGTAAAACATGAATGGATTCGTTGTTATTCTGGAATATTAATTTCGCGCGCTCAAGTTGAATGCATTGAACCATTTTACCAAAAAGGGGATATATCAACATGAAACATACACAAATCAATGCAATCGCTTTTCTTTTGGCAGGGGTTAATAAAGATAATACAACACCTGAGATTAAAACACCAGTTAAAGCAAAATCAATAATAAATACACATGGAATGGCACAGCGATAATTGGTGAAAGGTAAAAACAATTGCGTACCATATGATGTAATCAGATCTAAAAAAAGATGCAAACAGACAAGTGAATAAGCGAGACATAAGTTGCGACGCCATGAAATATGTTTATCAAACAATCGGAACATGCCAGTCAGAATGATTGATAAAATGAATCCGCCCACAAATGAATGGCAAAACCCCCGATGATACAATAAATACATTTCTTTACCCATAAGAAAGGCAAAGTTATCAATATCTGGTAAACTTGCGGCGATAACACAAAAAAGATGTTGACGTTTTTCTTGGATTGGCAAACTAAAACTGACTGTCAATCCAGAGAGTGCGTGCGTTAATGGATCCACGATTCCCCCAATTTCAGCGCCTTAACAAAGGCTTTAATATCTTCACTTGTATGCAGGGCGTTCATGCTGATTCGAATAATTGACCTTCCCAGTGGTACTGTTGGATACCGGGCTGGAAAAGCGAGAAAACCTTGTTTATACAAATGCTGACTGAGATAGATGCTTTTTGTTTCATCACCCATTTCAAGTGAAAGAATGTGGGCATCACCTCTTACCTTGAAGCCCTCATTTACAAGCATTTGTTTCATCAGGCAGCTGGCCTCAGAAAGGTTTTGTCGTAGATGATCGCTATTATCAATCATACTGATTAAATCCAATGCTGAAGCACCATGCGCTTCAGGTAAAGCGGTTGTAAAGATAAAAGGGGATGAAAAATTGATCAGATAATCACGAATCCATTCCGGCCCAAGAATAAAAGCGCCAAACAGACCCAAGGCTTTACCAAAGGTGCCCACTGCAACATCAGCAACTTTTCTGGCAATGCCCCGACCCTTTTGACCGATCGCTCCAAATGCATGGGCTTCATCTACGATACAAAAAAGGTCATATTTATCACGAAGTAGACATAAATAATCAATATTGACGAGATCGCCATCCATACTGAACAATGATTCTGTAACAACCGCCATGATGTGCTTAAGTTCATTATATTTTTCCAGGCGTTTTTCCAGATGAGACATTGTGTTGTGTCGATATCCAACAAACTGACTTTGACTCATCAACATGCCTTTAATCACACTGGCATGAACATGTTTGTCAAAAAAAATGGTATCATCTTTTTCAAACAATGCTGATAAAAGCCCGATATTCGCCTGATATCCAGAGGGATAAAAAAGGCATGCAGGATATCCAAAATATGTTGCAAACGCATTTTCTGCTTCGATTATTGTATTGTAATTGCCAGATACAAGTCGTGATGATGAAGATGATGTCCCAAATTTCTGAAAATTATGGGCTACTTTTTGACGAAATACATCAGAGCTGCCAAGACCGAGATAATCATTTGATGCAAAATTAATCAGTTTTTTATCATTAATATATACACATTTGCCCTGACGCCGGTTTATTATTTCAGGTTGACGATACAGATTGTTTTGTTTTTGAAAATATAGTTTATTATTTATACGATTTTTGAGCATCAATATACAATTATATTAATAAATTGTGATTTATCATTCAATGAAGCAGAAATTTCTGCCTGGCCACTTGAAAGTCCCTCAATCAATCCATCGGCTACACTTATAATATCGGGCTTTGATGAAATCCAGGTCACAAGGTGTGTGATGTCGTTGACTGTGCTGTTCGTATAATAGCCATTTGCAAATAATTGTCTGGTTTCACCAATATCAATGGCATAGATATCTGAAGGAGAAATTTGGATTGAGATCAATTCTGGTGATAATACCGCCAGGTTCGCATATCCAGTTTTGTTTTGAAATGTTGCTCGAATATAAGTCGTTCCCACAGACAAGACATTCACAAGCCCTTTATTTGGGATATCGTTACTCACACGTGCAACAGTTATATCTGATGACGTCCAGTTTACTTTATCTGTAATATCATCATCAATCTCATCTTCAAAGATTCCAGTTGCTGTAAACTGCTGCATACTGCCAAGCGGGATTGATATACTCTGAGGTTGAACAATAATTGAATCCAATGCCGCATCAGAAACTGTCAGAAAAGTTGTTCCTGTTAATGATTGGTATGTGGCCATAATGGTGGTAATACCGGGAGATTCTGCATCAATTCGTCCTTTATGGGTATCATCAATAAAGATTGCCACCTGTGGATTTGTTGAAATCCACAAAACCTGATCTGTCACATCATCGACAGTCATATCAGAAAAAATGGCTTCGGCTGTAAACTGTTCCTGACTATATAGCGGAATGGTCTTATTTGTTGGTTTTATAAGGATTTGCTCCAAAACGGCCTCAGACACTGCCAGCTTTACATATGCCACAATATCATTCAAACTGGCCTCTATCTGAGTTTCTCCAACTGCAACAGCTTCAACAAGTCCCTTGTGATTTTTGACATTACTGACTTTTGCAATAGAGTGATGATTAGACTGCCAAAAAACTTGTTCGGTTATATCTGGCCGAGTGTCGTCACTATAAATGCCAAAAGCCCGAAATTGTTTGTGAAACCCTTTTGCGATTGATACAGCGTCATTGTCCGGCAGTATTTGAATATCTGTAAGAACACCATTATAGACAGTTATATTTGCTGTTGCCATGATGCCATTATATTCAGCCACGATTTGGGTTTTTCCTGCAGATAATGCCCGAACTTCACCATTCAGGTCATTCTCATTGCTCACAGTGGCGATGGCGACATTTTTTGAAGACCAGGTAACCATGCTGGTGACATACTGGCTGGTTTGATTGGAAAAAATCCCCAACACCTTAAATTGCTGCGTATTATATGGGTGTAAAAATGGGTTTTGTGGGGTAAGAATCAATTTTGTTAAAATGGGTGCATGAAATTGGAAGTCATAAAAATCATTACAATTGTCAAGGCTTGCATTGATCTGGATATTTCCTTCATCTGAAGAGATCACCAGCCCGGCCTGTGAACCGCTCATGGTTGCAATACTATTATTTGAAGTGGACCAGGTGACTTGATTTGTAATGTCAATCCACTGGTTTGTTTTTTCAAATCTGCCAAACGCACTGAGTGCTG
>Ga0272440_1002960_pt1 | contig 12953 bp, 11 predicted proteins | sample SSMMMBAug17_FD_192440 | JGI IMG/M metagenome (GOLD analysis project Ga0272440, IMG submission 192440) | Marine sediment archaeal communities from Little Sippewissett salt marsh, Falmouth, MA, United States - SSM-MMB-Aug17 | ecosystem: Environmental > Aquatic > Marine > Wetlands > Sediment ...
TTCGTTTTGAGTTAAATTTACTGTAGAGACGTAGCATGCTACGTCTCTACACGACCTTATTTTTTTTGTACGTTCAAGAGAAATGAGTATGTTATTTTCAGAGATTTCCTAAGCTTCTCATGATTGATATTTTTCGTTTTGTGATATATATAGGATATGTACGATAGAGACGCAGCATGCTTCGTCTCTGAACATTATTCTCTTATACGCCCTTGTTCAAACCTAATTTTTAGCTATATGCAAAAGGAAACGAATTAATTATGTTGCTAAATGAAAAAAATTGTAAAAACAAAATATATGCTTATACGTATCAAGATTGGCAGCCATTAATGGAATTAATTCCATTAATGGAAAATAAATCAAATTGGGATAAATTGTTCGAGGAAGATAAAGTTGACTTTGCCAAATATCCAAATAATGTACCACGAGCCCTTGTCTCTCAATTCCTCGAAATTGTTTATTCCATACCTATCATGATAGTATTTGATTGGAGTTCATGGGAGGAAGGACGAAATATCGTAAATGATGATAAATTTGATTATGACACCATAGATCTTGTAAAAAAATGTAAATTGATTACTGCAATTGTAAGATATGACAGGTTTTGCGAGGATGCTTTGGAATGTGAACTTGAATCTGGTCTAATTTTGAAAATTCTTAAATCCATTGAAAAGGAAATAAGTAATTGATCATAGGAAGTTATTTTCAGAACATTCCTAAGAAATTCTGTGAAAATAATTTCCTCATTATTGATATTGTTCGTTTTGAGGTAATTGTACTGTAGAGACGTAGCATGCTACGTCTCTACACGACCTTATTTTTTTGTACGTTCAAGATAAATGAGCATGTTATTTTCAGAGCATTCCTTAGTACTTCACCTTCCCATAAATTCTTGATAGAACTTCACCTTCTACAAACATTTTATTTCGGAACATTGAATTCCTTTTTTGATATAATCGGAATTGCTGGTTCCGATCATTAACTTATTTGAATTTATTATAATTTCTCTTCCTTCATTTTATCCAAGCCTAATTTCGGAATCAATTGTTCATATCAAAAGGGTTAATCATATTTAATTATCAATATAAACAATTAGTTATATATTGGCATCGTCATTGCAAATGTCGTAGTAATTCTTTTTAAAGGAAAGGTTTACTTGAATGAAAAACAGTTTCGACAAAAAAATATTCAAAGGAATTATAACACCAGCCAAATGGCTAAATGGCAGTGTAACAGAAATTTCAATTCATACGATAGATGAAAATGAATATATTGTTGAAAAAAATGAGGTGGGTAAGGAAATGTTTCCATTTATTAGTTATCCTGTTGAAGTTTCAGGTTCAATTAAACCGAGAGACTCTGATGGGAAAATGATGATTACTGTAGACAAATGTGTAACAACAATTGCATCAACGAATGATGCATATATTTAATTTTACGATAAATTGTATTTCAATTTATTGAATTTTATTAAATTAAAGGAGAAAAAAATGAAAACAAAAATTATGTCAGGTTTTTTTATTATCAGTCTGTTTTTAATGGTATTTTCTGTATCTTTTGTCGTTGCTAATGATGACATGCAAGATCAAGATCTAAATTATGCAGAAAATACTGCAGATGACACCAAATCTCTTGAAGAATTTGAAGAACCTCAGGAACCAAGTTGGGAATATGAATCAGACAATAAACAGAATGAAGCTGATAAGAAAGGCGCATATCAACAGGAAGAGATGCAAGAATACAAACCTGAAGAGAACGTTGATGAATACAACTATGACGATAACTTCAATGAGGAAGAAGCTCCCGAAAAAGATGTTGATAAATCTCAAAATGATTAGGTTTATTCACTAAAGCTTGCATTATTATCAACCGCTGATGGCACTCGCTGTAAAGCAATGAATAGCCGGAACTTAAAAAATATCCCGGCTATTCAATCATACTTTCTGCCTGTCAATAATCAATACGCCAAAAACATCTGATACGCATCGTAATATAGAAACGATATTTCCATTTTATAAGAATAAGTTTACATAATATCGTTTTTATGCTACGAAACCAACTCATGAAAATGAAATCATCATTATTGCTTACAATTAGTATTATTTTGGGCATAGGTATTTTGCCTGTAATGGGCAAGTCTTTCATGCCAGATAATATTAAAATAAAAGAAAGCTTTGAACCTGGCATGGGAATTTCAGTGGGGCAGGTCGTGCTGATTGATGGCCGTGCCATTATTTCGCATAAAAATGAATCACATGGCTTTTTGGCAAAAAAGCATATGAAACTCTATCCGGGTGATACTTTGTTTACAAATGACCATTCACGAACGTGCATTCTTCTCAATGATTGCAGCCGAATTACAATGGGCCCTGCAACGAAACTATCTTTAAACAGATTTATTTTTGATCCTGTGCATCATCAGCGAACAGCTTTTATAATATTGCTTTCGGGTAAAGCCCGATTTCATGTTCAAAAATATCAAGATTTTCAACAGAAATCATTTAATATAAAAACGCAAACATCATTGATTGGTGTATATGGCTCCGATTTTATTATTCAGACAACTTTAAAACGCACTGAAGTGACCACATTGTCTGATACTGTTTTATCGCTAATCAGTTTGACAGCCGCATATGCGCCACCAGTATTATTGCATGATTACATGTGGAGTTCTGTTGATCATGGTGAATTGCCATCAGAGGTACAAAAAATTGGCATTGAAATGATTGAAAACCTAAAATTGGAATTGCCAATTGAAACAGAACCTATCTCTGTTGTTAAAAATGAAATAACTAAACATCATCCACATATCAAAGAAAAACCAGACAAATATCAAATGGATAGAAAAATACCATCATTCAAAACAAAATCAGTACCCAATGAACAACACTCCGATACGAAATTTGTAAATCATGAGTCAAATAATAAAAAAGAAACAGCCTTTTCACTATCAACTGAAAACAATTTTTCCACGCATGAAACCCAAGCTAAAAATCAAACAGAAAATAACCAATATATTGAAGATATTCCATATATTCGTTTGAGAAATGATGTTCTGATCAATCCTGAAGATCTTTCAAAGGATCTCGTGAATCCAATAGTCAGATTTGAAACGATAAAAACGATTATTGATTCAGACATAGATGATCAACAATCAATTATTGAGGCAAGACAAACCGATAATATGCCATTACCCTATTTTCCACTAAAACCCAAATATTAAACAAATAAGGAGGCTTATATATGTCTAAAGCGTTAATTTGCGGTTCATTCGCATTTGATATTATCATGAATTTTGATGACACATTTCAACGTCATCTGCTGCCAGAGCAACTTCACCAACTCAATGTTTCATTTCTGGTATCAAAAATGCGTCGTGAATTTGGCGGTTGTGCAGGAAATATTGCGTATAATCTTCATTTACTGGACCCCGATGCCGCATGCCCAATGGGTACTGTTGGCAAGGACTTTTCTGACTATTCCGAATGGATGGACATAAAAGGGATTTCCAGAAAACATATTCGAATTATTGATTCAGTCTATACTGCCCAGGCATTTATTACGACAGATAAGACGGGTAATCAAATTACCATATTTCATCCGGGTGCCATGAATCATTCTCATGAAAATCGGGTGACTGATGCAGAAAATATTTCAATTGGAATTGTGTCTCCAGATGGCAAACAAGGAATGATTGATCATGCCACGCAATTTAGTGCATCCGGGATACCTTTTATATTTGATCCAGGCCAGGGCATGCCGATGTTCGTCAGTAAGGATCTGATTCAATTCATGGATCAGGCAAACTGGATGATATTTAATGATTATGAATTTGAATTATTCAAAGAAAGAACTGGCAAATCATTAAATGACGCCAGATCTCAAGTGGATGCGCTGATTGTCACAAAAGGTGAAGCTGGCGCAGTCATTTATACGTCAAATAAGACCATTGAGATACCATCAGTAAAAGCCGCCGCTGTTTTAGACCCCACCGGTTGCGGTGATGCATTCCGAGGCGGGTTGTTGTATGGCATGCTAAATAATATGGATTGGGAAATATGCGGCAAGATCGGATCTCTTTTAGGGGCATATAAAATTGCTTCATATGGTACGCAAAATCATGGCGTAGAGAAATCTACATTCTTTGAACGTCTGACCTTTGAATTTGGCAATATTTTTAATTAAATGGTGTGCTTGTGATACGATTTGTAAAATGGTTCGTATTATTCTCATTCATTATTCTGATATTTGTCTCAGGGTTTTTTATATATTTGACTTCATATGATTTGAATTATCTAAAACCCATTATTGAAAAAGCAGCAATTGATGCCACCGGCAGGAAATTATCTGTTCAAGGAAACATATATTTCCATGTCGGATGGCCGCCTGGTATTTGTTTGACTGATGTCACGATAGCTAACCCTTCGTGGAGTAAAAGACCTCACATGCTTCAGGTTGGAAAATTGGCGCTAGATATTGAAATTATTCCCCTGCTGCATAAAAATATCCATATCAAACAAATGACATTGAATGATCTTAATTTTTCTATTGAGATCAATAATCAAGGGAAATCCAATCTGGTGTTTGAAAATATTGCTGAAAAACAAAATGAGAAATTGCACACCAATCATGATATTGAAATACCGCAACTCGGCTTTAACAAACTTTGTCTGAACAATATTCATTTATCCTATGAGAATGCCACTGAACCAGGCCCATTATCAATCACACTCAATCAAATCAATGCAAAAAGCAATGGTCTGGAAAAGCCAATTTCTATGGATATTGTTGGTGAGTTTCGAAAAAGTAAGTTCGATATTCAGGCAGAAGTGGGAAGTATCAATTCACTACTGACGCCTGATGAATCATGGCCTTTGGCAATTAAAGCACAAGGTGCTGGCATGTCTTTATCTGCCAATGGAAAAATTGCGGATGTTCTTTCTTTGAAAGGTGTCAATGTGCAGATGTCATGCAAAGGAAAAAAATTCAAACAATTTCAGGAAATGATTGGTACATCAATGCCTTTGGATGGCCCCTATCATTTTCAGATTGAACTTGACGAGAAAAAAATCAAACAATATCGATCTGCTGTAGAATTATCTTTAGGAAACAACCAGCTTTTCGGGATGGGGGAATTAAATCTGGATCGAAAACGTCCAGGTCTAAAACTTGTTTTTCATGCAAATACCATTGATCTCAGACCATTTATTTCAAACAAATCACTATCAAATAAGACATCTTCGCATGAGCATGATCGTTTCTTTACTGATCAATCAATACTATCCAACCCTTTATCTGATATTGACTTTATTGGCGTATTTCGGATTAAAACATTAAAAACACAGCGACTGGCAATTCATAATATCAATACTCGGGTCAAGTTATCTCCTGATGCCTTAAAAATAGACCCTTTTAATGCAAATATCGGAGGCGGCAAAGTAGCTGCTCAAATAAATATCGCATGTGATCAGCAAATAAAAATCTCCACAAATATTTTAACCCAAAATATGAATGTGGGGCAGATGCTTAAAGAACTGGATATTTCAGACCTGTTTGATGGTATTTTGGACTTTCGGGTTCACCTGGCAACAAATGGAGATTCTTTGCTTAATTGGATGTCTAATTTAGATGGCTATGTTTCAATTCAAATGGAAAATGGTAAATTATTCAATCAATATGTTAATATGCTTGGCGGTGAATTAAGTTCAAATGTGATTCGTCTGATAAATCCTTTGAAAAAAAATCAATATTCGCGTATTAATTGCATGGCCACGAGATTGGATATCGTCAATGGTCATGCAGATACGACAATTATGATGCTGGATACTGATCAAATGCGCCTGGTTTGCAATGGTCATATCACACTGGCGAATGAGACGATTGATATGTCAATCACACCATTGCCAAAAAGCGGCCTGGATACAGGTCGTCTGGGCAAATTCAGTCTGAGTTTAAGTGAACTTGCACAACCATTCAAATTGGGTGGTACGCTGAAAAATCCGCAATTAAAGCTGGATTATAAAAAAGCCGCGTGGACTATTGGTAAAACTGTTGGCGGCGTTGTATTGTTCGGTCCAGTTGGTATTGCAGCAGGTCTTATCACTGGCGTTGCAGACAATAATAATCCATGTGAAATTGCGAAAACTGTGGCACGTACAGGAAAATATCCTGATGGCTTTCATGCGAACAAGTCGTTGATTGAAAAAACAAAGGATTCTGTCCAAAAAGGCTTGAACAATGTCGGAAAAAGCATTGGCGATACATTTAATAAATTCTGGGGTAGTGAATAAATCATGACAACATTACTCGCGATTTTTTTGATCGCACTGACACTTTCACTTGTTGCAACGCCCATTGCCAAAAAACTAGGAGAACAATGGGGCGCAATAGATCTCCCGGATGAACGAAAATTTCACGAATCACCCATTCCAAGAAATGGGGGGCTGGCGATTGTCTTTACTTATTTTGTGACACTGTGTATCATGTCTTTTTTTAACACCCGTGTCTCAAATACAATAAGCCTGGATCCGCCCATGATATACTTATTTATTGGCAGTGCTATTTGTTTTGGTGTTGGCTTGTTTGATGATTTCAAACGTCTGGGGCCATATATCAAATTTTTGATTCAAATTTTTGCAGCAACAGTCGCTTTTATGGGCGGTGTGCGAATAGATTTTTTTCATTTGGGAGACTTTTATATTCAGGCTGGAATTTTAAGCTATTCTGTTACTGTTTTCTGGTTTGTGTTTTTTATCAATGCGATCAATCTCATTGATGGCCTTGATGGTCTGGCGGCAGGAATAACATTTTTTGCCAGTATCGTGCTTGTTGTGCTGTCTGTGATTCAAAATAATTTTGTAACAGCGGTTTTGTTTACCGCCTTAAGTGGTTCCATTTTAGGATTTTTACGATATAATTTCAATCCCGCCTCAATTTTTATGGGTGATGGCGGCAGTTATTTTTTAGGTTTTACAATTGCGGGTTTGTCCATTACAGGCGCAGTTAAGAGTCAATTGGGTGCAGCCTTGTTGATTCCACTTGTGGCCCTGGGTGTGCCAATATTTGATACGCTGATCTCTCCACTCAGACGATTTATGTTAGGTCAGTCCTTGTTTAAGCCGGATAAGGGGCACGTACATCATCGATTGATCGAAAAAGGACTGTCTGCAAGACGTTCTGTATTGATCATTTATGGTATTACGATCTTTTTATGTTTACTGTCTATCTTTCTGGTTAATTTTAGAAATGAGCAGGCTGGTCTGATATTAATTATTTTAGGTTCCATATCAATCGTATTCATTCAAAAGATTGGCTATTTTGACTATTTTGCAACAGACAAAATTTATGGCTGGTTTCGCGATGTTACTGATGAAGCCGGGTTTACGCGCGATCGTCGAACGTTTTTGTCACTCCAATTGGAAATTGCAAATGCCAAAGAATTGAATACATTGTGGATAAAAATCGCCAATGCCCTGGATCGGTTAGAGTTTGATATGGCGCAATTGAATATTCAAAATATCCCCCAATATCAATTTGCATTGGAATCTTTACAGGAGAAAATTCCAGCGATACATGTCAATCATTTCTGTACATTTAAGAAACCCAATGAATGGATTTGGGTACGCAATACATTCAATGAAGAAAAGGACATTGGCAAATCAAGTATATTCAAGATTGAATTACCATTGTTAAATGAAGATTTCCAAAGCTATGGGACGCTTTGGTTAATTAAAGATTTGAAACGTAATTCCATTTCACATTATACACTCAGGCGTGTTGAGCATTTAAGACGTTCGATTATCACTGCGTTAGATAAAATATTACTATCTTAGAGACAAAAGAACAGGCGTAAGAAATACTCGGAAAATAACATGCACATTTTTCTTGATCGTACAAAAAAATAAGGTCGTGTAGAGACGTAGCATGCTACGTCTCTACAGTGCAATTACCTCAAAACGAAGTTATTTTCAGAGTATTCCTAAGGAATGCTCTGATAATAAGTTCCCCATTTTAAAAAATGTTCATCGGGGTTTTTGTACTGTAGAGACGTAGCATGCTACGTCTCTACGTGCCAAACAATTATACGTTCAAGATAAATGGGGAACTTATTTTTCGAGTGTTCCTAAGTAAGCGATCATAAGTTTTCGGGTAGAAAATAATAAAATGTACGTACGCCTTGCAAAGATCGCCCGCCTGGAGTTGAAACTCCAGGCTACTTATGTGTCGTCCCCAAAGGGACTTGAAGTGCTTAAAAAAACGATCTTTAATAAAAATATTTGATATTCATTTGTGCTTAGGAATGCTCAAAAATTAAGATCAACATTTAAATTGTTCGTTTTGAGGTAAATGTGCTGTAGAGACGTAGCATGCTACGTCTCTACACGACCTTATTATTTTGAACGATCAAGAAAAATGAGCATGTTATTGTCCAAGCTTTCCTTAGACAATATTAAAATAAGGTGAAACAAAATATGAAAGACATTGTTCACTTTTTATTTGAAGCCAACATTTTAAAATCTGTGCAACGCACCGGGTTTCAATTTCTTGGCAGTGGTCATGAGTCTGTGGCGGATCATTCATTTATGATTGCAATTATCGCTTATGTCATGAGCAAGCTGAATCCAGGAATTGATCCTTTGAAAATTATTACAATGGCATTGGTACATGATATTCCTGAAGCCCGAATGGGGGAGTTGAATTATGTTCATCGGCGCTATACTACTGCACATGAAGATCAGGCGCTGAATGATATGGCAAAGAAAATTCCTTTCGGGCTGGAAATTGTGTCTTTGGTGGATGAATTCAATCAATGTCAAACTGAGGAAGCTAAGCTCGCAAAGGATGCTGACCAATTGTCATTAATGCTTGAACTTAAAGCATTGCACGACCAGGGCCAACGCGGGCCTGAAAAATGGCTCAATGCTGCACAAAAAAGATTGATTACTGATACCGGTAAGCAACTGGCTGAAACAATTATGTCTACCGAATGGGATGAATGGTGGTTTCAAGCCTTGCCGCCGCTTAAATAAAAACTTTATCAAAAAGGAGGTATAATGGAAGTTGTCTCGCAAATATTAAACCGATCCATCGGAAAAAAAATATTGATGGCATTGACAGGTTTAGGATTTTGCCTTTTTTTGGCTGTCCATCTCATTGGCAACCTGTTCATTTATGGTGGACAGGATTTATTCCATGCTTATGTTGATCACCTGCACGCACTCGGCCCAATAATCTATATTTCTGAAATCGGCCTTTTGTTTCTTCTGGCTGTTCATTTGAGTATGGCCATTACCCTGTATTTTCAAAATCTTACCGCAAGACCCATTACATATGTAAAAAAACGTAATGCTGGCGGAAGAACACTGGCATCAGGGACTATGCCATATACAGGTTTACTGATCCTGATATTCATTGTCGTTCATCTGATAACGTTCAAATTTGCGGATCATTCAAAACAAACTGTATTTGAAATTGTGTCATCAATATTGACACAGCCCGGATATCTGGCCATGTATGTATTTGCCATGATTGTTGTGGGCCTTCATGTCAATCATGGATTTTGGAGTGCATTTCAAACATTGGGACTGGATCATCCAAAATATATGCCTGCCATCAAAATGCTGAGTGTATTATACAGTTTGGTTATAATTGTTGGATTTGGTTTTATTCCAATATACATAATGATGCTTTCGCTTCGTTAAATCTTAGGGAGTTTATCATGGAATTAAATGCCCATATCCCATCAGGTCCATTATCGGAAAAATGGGATAAGCACCGATTTGAACTAAAGCTGGTCAATCCAGCAAATAAACGAAAATTTGAGATTATTGTCATTGGCACCGGTCTGGCTGGCAGCTCTGCTGCGGCATCTCTGGCAGAACTGGGATATCATGTAAAAATATTTTGTATTCAGGATAGCCCCAGACGCGCGCACAGTATTGCTGCTCAGGGAGGAATCAATGCTGCAAAAAATTACCCAAATGATGGCGACAGCATTCAACGCCTGTTCTATGACACGATTAAAGGCGGGGATTTCCGCGCTCGTGAGGCCAATGTCTATCGACTGGCACAGATTAGTAATCATATCATTGATCATTGCGTAGCGCTGGGTGTGCCATTTGCGAGAGAATATGGCGGCTTGTTAGCCAATCGCTCATTTGGCGGTGCGCAGGTTTCTCGTACATTCTACGCTCGCGGCCAGACAGGTCAGCAATTACTGCTTGGATCTTACAGTGCTTTGAGTCGTCAGATAGCCCTGGGGAATGTTGAAATGTTTACCCGACGAGAAATGATGGACCTGGTTGTAATTAATGACCATGCCAAAGGAATTATCGTTCGAAATCTGGTAACTGGCAAGTTGGAACGATTTGGAGCGCATGCTGTTGTTCTGGCAACTGGTGGTTATGGCAATGTTTTCTTTCTGTCTACCAATGCCATGAATTCCAATGTTTCTGCTTCATGGCGATCCTATCTGAAAGGGGCATGCTTTGCAAATCCATCGTTTACGCAGATTCATCCGACATGTATTCCTGTTCATGGCTCGTTTCAATCTAAATTAACCCTGATGAGCGAAAGTTTGCGAAACGATGGTCGTGTCTGGGTGCCTAAGGAATCAAAAGATAAACGCCTGCCCAAAGATATTCCTGAATCTGAACGTTTATATTACTTAGAGAAAAAATATCCCAGCTTTGGCAATCTGGTCCCAAGAGATGTGGCATCACGAAATGCAAAAGAACAATGCGATGCAGGTCGCGGTGTGGGTGAAACCGGCTATGCGGTTTATCTGGATTTTCGAGATGCCATTGCACGTGATGGTAAATCCACAATTGAAAAAAAATATGGGAATCTTTTTCAGATGTATGAACGTATTACTGGAGAAAACCCCTATGATGTTCCCATGAAAATTTATCCAGCAGTTCATTACACTATGGGCGGTCTTTGGGTGGATTATAACCTGATGACCACCATACCCGGGCTTTTTGCCTTGGGTGAAGCCAACTTTTCCGATCATGGGGCCAATCGGCTTGGTGCCAGTGCATTGATGCAAGGTTTGGCTGATGGCTTTTTTGTAATTCCTTATACAATTGGCAATTATTTGAATGGCCAGTCACAGCCCAATATCGATACATCACATGAAGCATTCAAGGAAGCTGAAGTTGCTACCAATGAACGTATTTATCGGCTGATGTCTATTGATGGCAAGCGTACTGTGGATGATTTCCACAAATCTTTGGGACATATTATGTGGGAATATTGCGGCATGGCACGCAATGAGTCTGGTCTGGAACAAGCATTAAGTAAATTGCCCGAATTGCGTGAAGAATTCTGGGAAAATCTCAAATTACCTGGCTCCAGTGAAAATTTCAACCAGAGCCTGGAGCGGGCAATCAGAGTGGCTGATTTCATGGAATTGGGTGAACTGATGGTTCTTGACGCCCTTGAAAGAGAGGAATCCTGTGGATGTCATTTTCGTCAAGAATATCAAACCGACGAAAATGAAGCCCTTCGAAATGATGATGAATTCTGTTATGTATCTGTATGGGAACATCAGGAAGATGATGAACCACAGCTTCACACAGAATCATTAAATTTTGAAAATGTTCAATTATCACAAAGGAGCTATAAGTGAGCACGCAAACAATCAATCTGACATTAAAAGTATGGCGTCAAAATGGGCCCAACGATAAAGGTCGCCTGGATACCTTTCACGCCAAGAATATATCCAGAGACATGTCTTTTTTGGAAATGCTTGATGTTGTCAACGAAGGTCTTTCTGAAAAAGGCCTGGAGCCTATTGCTTTTGACAGTGATTGCCGGGAGGGCATCTGTGGTATGTGTGGTGCCATGGTCAATGGTCATGCCCATGGCCCTGAATCGGAAACCACACTCTGTCAACTTCATATGCGTCATTTCAAGGATGGTGACAAAATTTATATTGAACCCTTTCGGGCGCGGGCATTCAAGATTATCAAAGATCTGGTAATTGATCGCAGTGCATTTGATCAAATTATTCAAAAAGGTGGATATATTTCTGTCAATACTGGCGGCGCGCCTGATGCCAATGCCATTCCAATTTCTTTAGAAAAATCAAGTCTTGCTATGGATGCTGCCGCCTGTATTGGTTGCGGCGCGTGCGTGGCATCCTGTCCAAATGCATCGGCCATGTTATTTGTATCTGCAAAAATATCGCATCTGGGCTTGCTGCCGCAAGGGCAGCCTGAAGCCAACATGAGAACATCAAAAATGATTTGTGAAATGGATCGTTTGGGATTTGGTAATTGCTCCAATGAACGTGAATGCGAAGCTGCCTGCCCAAAAGGCATTATAATTGAAAATATTGCACGAATGAATCGGGCATTTTTGAAATCGGTTTTTTTTGCGCGGACAAATGATAGCTAACTTTTTGCATTACATGGCATCATTCATAATACTATGAATGATGCCAAATGGTTCATTTATTATTCGTGTCAGCCCTTAGAGTTTAAATTTGTACTTTTAGCTGCCAGTTTAACCGCTCTCTGAATCGTAATTTCTTGAATATGGTGTATCCTTTCTATTCCAGATCTTGGATCTATAGATCTTCTCGTTGATGGAAAAAGATATTGCCATTTTATTTCTTTCGATGCATTTTTGGATATTTAGTCTCAAGAGCATCAGTAAGCCAGACCCCACCAAAGTCTTCCTTGAGATCATTATCGTAAAGATTCTTCACCTTTTGAATTTGAATTTTTAGATCGCTATGCAGTGACTCGGGCAGGATTGAAATTCGATTTTTCATTCGCTTTCCATCATAAACACTGATTAGGTTATGAATTCCTATTTTTGAGAGGTGCTTTGTCATTTGAGGGAGACAAATGGAACAGTTCAAAGCCGGATTATCTTTTTGATGTAACAAAGCTGTCGAAAAGATTTCGAGAAATATTTGTAAAAAAATTAGAAAAATCTTACAAAAA
>Ga0272440_1002961_pt1 | contig 12953 bp, 7 predicted proteins | sample SSMMMBAug17_FD_192440 | JGI IMG/M metagenome (GOLD analysis project Ga0272440, IMG submission 192440) | Marine sediment archaeal communities from Little Sippewissett salt marsh, Falmouth, MA, United States - SSM-MMB-Aug17 | ecosystem: Environmental > Aquatic > Marine > Wetlands > Sediment ...
GCTGTATGATTGTCAATTGGAGATTCATTAAAACAGTGAATTACATCATCTAATTCTTTACAATTCAGTTTTTTCAGGCGATCAGTTGTTTGTTTTTTTAAATTTCTATGAATGTTTTTATAAAACGTATCACCAGATAGATTTTGACAGGTTTGAAAACTGAGCAGAATTGGAATATACAGCGGATCATTTTCTAAAGACCTGCAAAAATTATAAAAAAATGTTGTTTTTCCACTCTGTCTGGGAGCAAATATTGTGAAATATCGCCCTTTATCAAGAAAGGTATCGCCATTTTCTATTCCTGCAATATGGCGGTGGGTCTGTAAAATGATTTTGCAGCCTGAAATAAAATCAACTGCCTGATCATCGCCACTGTCTAAAATAAATAAATAGACCCTCGTTTTTGAGGTAATCGCAATACTTCCTTGCGCAGTAATTGTGTCAATGGCAATATCGTTGATATCTGTGTAGATAAAATTCCCTGGCCAACATCTGCTTTTCATTTTGCCAATTTGACTGTTGAAGGTGTTATGGCTATTTACTGACTTAAACCACTCATGTCCACATTTAAATGATCGATCTGTGTTGTCACGCTGACATCATCGCCAATCAAAAAACTAGAGTCTGATGACAATGAAATTGAACCGCCACCAACATTGATATCATATTTATTATTTTTTACTTGAAAATGTAAAATAAAAATTGTACATTGAAATTTTAATTTTAATATGATGTGTGATGTCATAAAATTATTCAAAGGTAAGCTATTAAATTAAATGTGACCATATTTATTATTTTTCTGTTCGTGCTGAACGATTAAAAGCCTAACTCTCAAGATTTGCATTACATACGCATTAAGTATTTTTTTTATAATTTATTATCCCAATTATATCTAAATCTGTGGACTTCATTCAGTAAAAAGGTTGAAAATATTTTTCAAAAATTTCTATTGTCATTATTAAACTTAGCAAAACCCAAACGATTGTTTTGCTTAAAAGTACATATTTATTATGATACAATGTCCAAATAAACAAAATTGTGGAAAATCAAACCCATATAATGCAAGATACTGTGCATTTTGTGGCGCACCGCTTAAAAATTTGATCCCATCATGGTCAAATGCCGGTGGTGACAATCAGCGTTCATCGTCATATCCACATTTAGATCAGGCACCCGAACTGGAAAAGAAAATTCAATTAAGCATGGACCACAGTTTTATGGAAGATGAGGATATAAAAGATATTACTGATCTTCCTCAACCAATTATGGCACATAATGTGCTTTGGATTTTTGCAACCAGGCAGGCATCTTTGTATGGTATTCCATTGACAATTAAAGATAATTATTTACAGCTAGAAAAAAACAAAGAAAAATTTATTGAGGCTCCTTTGAACATGGATGACAAACCTGCTTATGCCAACACACCGGCCTATGATGGAATATTTTTAAATTTAATTTATGATGATAAATTTGCACGTATTTCTTCATATGATGGGAAAGCGAATGGACAGGAACTTACCGATAGTGCTTTTGAAAATACACAGAAATGTTCACCTATAATTACTGAAGCGATAGACCAAAGTTCAAAAAAAATTGTTCGCTATTTTATCACTGGCTTAAAAGAGCATATTTTGATAGTTGATATTTCAAAAATAGGAAATGAAGCCTATCACCTTATTTACTGGGGAAACAAAGATGGCAAAGATGAAATTCGTTCTCCTGTCAGTGATGGAACAAACGTATATTTTATAACTAAAAATGGTTTTTTATTTTATGTCCCCATTAATGTTGAATTTAATGAATTGACAAAAATTCAGGAACCATTATCGTTAAACCTGCAACCAGGAAAATGTCATTTTTTTGCCCCACTGATTATGCCACCTTATCTTATTTCTGAATATTTTCTTATTCATAAAGTTCATAAAGACTGTACAGCACTTTTTATAAAAGATTTATATCAAAACAAAAGACCAAGTCGTAAGTTCCTAAAAGATGCGAGTATCGCATATGCAAAATCAAGAAGTTATCTTGCAGGCATTCAAGTTGATAGTTATGTGTATTATACAATTCGTAATAATATATATAAGCGATTAAAGCCCGGACAGGGGTTGACAAAACAAGAGTTTAATAAGAAAGTATTTCCTGAATTTTGGGGACTTAATGCAATTTCAGTTGGATCCCGCCTGGTTGTTTACGACCGTGTCAAAAACCAATTGATTATTCAAGAAACGAATAATACAAAAAATAATCGTGTTATTGACATACATTCAAATATTGATAAAAAACCTTTATGTGGCCAGCCTGTCATGTTTGGTAAGGTACTGATTTTATATTTTTGGAATAAAATTGTTTTTATGAACATATAACTTATTAGGAGCAAATATGTTATCTGATACTTATCTTATTAATAAATTTAAAAATATATTCATTTTCGTGCCTTTCATATTTTTATTTATTATTTTTAATCAGCCTGTATTTGCGAAACGATGTGTTGTCTTAACTTACGATATTTCAGCAAGCATGTATTATTTAAGCAAAAAAGGGGATAGAATTGCTTTTTTAGCTGCTGGAGAATTTGAAAGACTGGCGAAATCTGTTGCGGATCAGATACTTTATGGTAATGCATTTTACACCTCAAAAGATGTGATGATAACCAATGATGATGATATGGGACCTTACTGGCGAGAAGGTGATGGGTTTCATTATATTGAATATGGTGAAACAATAAAACCCAAAATTGGTTATGATGGAGGTGAATCTCTAACTAAAGAGAATTTGAGACAGCGCTTGATGGATGTCATTGCTTACCCCAGAAACATTGCTTCAGGTTCAAAGAATTTGAAAAAATCACATATAAGAAAAGCTTTTGATGATGCTTTTCCAGATTCTGCGAGCCTGCAAAATTTATCGGAAGTCAGTGCATGGGAAATATTTGATCGCGAGATCAAAACAGGAGATGACAATGCTGAAGTGATTTGGATCCGAGTCTCTGATGAAGATAGAGATCATACGACTATTAAAGGCGGACGAGACTATAAAGTAGATGAAAATAAATTGGAAAAAGACAGGCAAACATTTATCAGAAAGTATAAAAATTGTATACCAGTTCCAATATTCCAAATAAAATATTGTGATCGAATTTGGGTCACTGCATCATTGATGAAATTTTTTGATGTCAGCGAACTGGAAACTTCTCTGGAAGAAGCTCAAAAAAAGGCTGATAAATACAGAAGTGAAGCTGATCAATTACGAGAACAGGCTGAACAAAGCCAGCAATCGTCCCAAAAACAATTAGAGGAAATACAAAATGCGAAAGATCAGGCAAGAATTGCTGCAGAGACTGCCAGAAACCTGGAACTTCAAAAGCAGGAACTGCAACAACAGATCGAAGCTGCAAAAAATAAGATTAACATGGCATCCAAAGATATTTATCTGCATGTTATTGGTAATAACGATACCTCAAGCCAAAAAGTTCAGTTTGCCAGAAAATGGATAGGTGAGCATGATCGAGATTCTAAAAAACCATTTATATGCAATAAGTTAATCCTGAAAAATGGAAAGAATTCCATTGCTTCAGATTTTCAGATAGATGCTGTTGAGTTTGACATCAGAGACCGGCACGGCACATCCATCTTTCATTCAGATGAAGATAACATCATAGATAAACATATTGAAATAGGAAAACCCTTTACTATTGCTATCCCTTATATGGATAGAATTGCAGATGAAGGGTGTTCAATTTTTGTTAATGTATCTTATCAATATCTTAACAAAAATATTGATGGCAGCACATACAAAAAAAATTGGATTGTTAAGGCGACTTTTCCAGGAACAGGTGGTTTGTTTTTTGTTATGGTTTTACTTATCCTGCTAATCGTTGGTATTATCATTGTATGGTTTATAATGGGATCACAAGAACAGAAAAATTTTGAAGAACAAAAAGATAATGATGAACCTTTATGGCATGATGATGATAGCACGATGCAGTCCTATAGAGATGATATGGATTATGGTAGCACTGAAAACAATTCAAGTTACGATTCGAGTACAACCATTACCTTCATTGTGAAGGGAAAGGGGCAAAAAGAGTTGTGTGTTGAAAATGATGAAACAATTTATTTATCATTGCCAGACGACAGCCGTGCCCAGTATATTGATATTAATTCTTCAGATACCATAAAATGGCAAAATGGAATGATCATGCACAATGGCATACCGATAACAAAAAATAAAATGATTATAAAAGATAATTTGGGGAGAAAACAAGTGGTTTCCTGGAAAATTCATTGAATATCCGGGAAAATATTGAATAATAATTTTTTTGGAATATAAGGATATGGAAGAAATGTTTCAAATGTTTCAAAGTACCAATTTTGATTATTTGTCAATTATGTTAATCTCATATGTAGGACTCTGGTTATTGTTATTATTTCAATATAATATGACAAATATTAGATTGAGCAGTAACCCTTTTACTGCAATTCTAAGAGCCTGGTGCATTTCATTTATATTGCATTTACTTGGAATTAGCATTTTTATTGGACTGGAAGGGAAAGAGCTATATCAAAGTGGTGAAACAATTCAGTATATTGTTTTATATTATCTAATTATCATAACCTGTATTGTAATCGATTTTATTGTTATATGTATTTTTCTGAGTCGATTAAAAAGAGTCAGGCAAATGCCGGGTACCTTATAAACAATAAAATCGAAACTGTTTTTTCATTGTTAAAGTTGTTCAACTTTTTTATAAGATCTATGGAGGAATATACAAATAATGAATCAATTAAGTCCAACTCTTGTCGTGGGGCTTGGATCCTTTGGTGGCATAACAGTATCTCATTTACGTTCTTTATTATATGAAGAGATCGGCGAACCAGGGCTTCCTTTTTTTCGCTTTGTCCACATTTCATCTCATAAAGATGATGAAAACATTAAGCCACAGCCTGCCAATCATGCTGGGCAAAAGGACTGGGAAAAATTTCATGTTCTCCATTCAGTAATTTCTCTTGACGACATGGAAACCCTCCGGTCCTTGCTTAACCATCAAAGCCCTCGTGCAGATGAAGAGCCGGGTTGGAAAGATTGGTTGGATCCGGAGTTGATTAATATGTGTGATTCAGCATATATTGCAGGTGCCGGCAATAGCCGAATGATTGGAAAAAGCTGTTTATGGAATAATTTTACTGCTAAGGAAGCGATTAAAACAAGACTCACTGATATGGTAACAGAGATTACAGCACCGGACAAACAGGTTGAGACAGAATTGGTGTTACGAAACTACCTGGATCGTAAACAGGGTAAGGTCAATGAAAAATTTTCTTTTTCACCAGCAAAAAAATTGCGTGTATATATCATATCAACACTATGTGGTGGAACAGGTTCGGGCATGTTTTTAGATCTGGCCTTTATGCTTCGTCAGGAAGGCAAGGAAAAAAATATTTTTGGTATTTTCAGCATTCCAGACATGAATACAGCGCAAGACACCCATCATGCGAGAATAACAGCAAATGCTTACTCGGCTTTAATTGAACTGGACTACTATAGTCGTGACAATACAGTCTTCGAAACCCAGTTTCCAGGTGATCAAATTGCAACTTCGATTAAAGATTATCCTTTTGATTATGTTCAATTGGTTTCACCATCATCTAAAGGATCCAGATTTCAAATTGGTACGTCAAGCATTGCGGATGAAAATGGCATAAAAGCCTTGGCCACCATGTGTGCAACTTCATTGTTTTTTGAATTATTCGGTGGTGCGGGGACTGAAAAAGCCGGTATATGGTGTAATTATCCAGCAAAATCTGATCAATGGCGAAAACCAAGAAAGATGGGAACTGGTTATATTCAAACACTTTCCACTTTTGGTGCATCAACTGCACATTATCCGAAATATCGAATTGCAGGTGCTGCAGCATGTCTCCAAATACAAGACAAGTTGTTTGAATGGTTGGGAATGGTAACTTCAGGTTCAAAACTTTCAGATAAGAAAAAAAAGGAACTGCCAAGAGATCCAAACCGGATGGAAAAAATTGCCAGAAAATGGTTTGCTTCGATGTGCAAACAAGGTCTCACAGAAGTCACTTCTGCTACTGGTTCAAACATCAGGGAGGAGTGGTTAAACCTTGTCAAGCAAATTAAATATAATGATTTGGATGCTGATCAACTCAGGGATACTTTAAGTGGTTTACCTGTGCCCAAGGCTTTTGCCATAGACGGCAAATATACCAAAGCCATTCAGGGACGTCTCGAACCATTTATGAACAAAGCATATGAAACATTTGAAAATATTGTATACACAGCAATGAATACGATTTTTACAGATCAGTCAACAGAGAATGTCCCTGCTTCAGTACTTGAATTAAAAGACATTGTGGATCTTGTTATTGGAAAACTTGATGAAATGATAACGAATGCACCTTCTTTTTCAACCGGAAGATTTGAATTAAGTAAATTTTCTGGCTTGTTTAATGAAATGGCTATGGCGCAAGATGCTTATGCCACTATTTTTCTATTTCAAGCAAAAAATTTGAGATCATTCTATCGGGATCGCATTGTAGAAAAGTTTATACAGATTATGAATAAAGAGTATATAAAAATGGAGGACGCATCCATTGCACAGGTTTTTCCTGAACTGAAAAGTGAAATTCAACGTGGACCTGTTGCGAAAATTGAAAACTTAATTGAGCGCATTAATCAGTCTTACTCATATATTGAAGATAGATTCAAAGATTTATCCTATATGGAAGAGTGGAACAATCTTAAATTAGTATCAAAATCTGATCTTCCCAAATCATCTCGATCTGGCTTTGAAAATGATATTTTTGAGGCAAAAAACTTATTTCAAAAACGTTCATGGCAAAATGTTGCTCATCATATTAAAGAAAAGACAGATGAAACGCTCAAAGATATTATGTTGGATGCTTCTGCAAAATCCACAGATATTATGGATTTAATGATGGATCAGGTGTCTCATGAAATAATGTCAGAATTAAAAACTGTTAACTTTGATCTGGTTGAAACACTTATCCAACGTTATGATCAACAATTGGTCAGCCTTGCTGAGCGTTCATTACCTATGATAGAATTGGGAGAACATTATCATGATATTTTTGGTGGAAAACATCCGGTATTGATATGTGGTGGAAATCGCAATGCATTGAAAAAACTAAAAGAATATTTTAAAAGTCATGACATTCATACATTTGATAAAGTTGGTAGCCTGGATACTTTTTTAGATCATATGATACATTTTTATCAGGAAGAGGGGGGCATTGCTCTGGATGAATTAAAAGCCTATGAAGCAATGAAAAAACAATATGATGAATACCTGAAAAAAACTGAACCGATTAGTCACAATTTGCATACACATCAGGATACATCTATGTTCGATATTTCATATATCAGACGGATTGAAAAACTTACATGCGAATTACCAGGTAAACCATCTGCATTTAGGATTGCCGAAGATTTCATACCAGGTGCAATTTTTGTAAAAAGGGGAAAAGAAATTTTGTTTGAATGGATTGATGATAATAATATCAATATGGATGCACTATACAATCAAGAAGAACCTAAAAAGTTTTTACGTGAATTGAGTCGCAGCGATAAAGGCGCTGAAATGTTTATAAAAAAGGTTAATGAAGAGCTTGAAAAGCGAGATGACAAAATCCTTGGAAAAAGATTTGCATCAAAAAGAAACAAAATTATTGAAAAGTATGGTCGGGAAAGTAAAGAGCTTAAAGAATTCATCAAGTATTTTAACAAGGACTTTGTAAATAAAAAAGATTTCCCCTGGTTTTAAGTGACAAAGGTTTTCGCAATTATGGATGATCAATATCATGAATGTAAAAATTGTGCATCTGGTTATCGGGTCAGGCCCGAAAACAAAGAAATTTACTGTGGATTTTGTGGATGCGCATTGAATCGTTTTGAACAAATATTGTTAAACAAATCCGATGCATTGTTGTATGCCAGTCATGATGGTATGATTCCACTGAGAATTCAGTTGCATAATACAGGTATGTTTGCAATAAAAAACATTTCACTTTTGGTCAATAACAAGCAATACAATGTAACATCAGACAAATGGATAACCTGTTCTCAAATACCAAAATCACTGTCTCCCGAACAAATTGAGATTGTTACACTGGAAGTAACACCCAGAAAGCATCCCAATTACCCCAATATCAGTTCCTTTGCTTTCATGTTTCTTTCAAGAGATGATCGAACCATAAAAAAGAAAAATATTGAAATTAGTTTTCTACAAGACCCGGACTTTAATATCACACCTGAATTTTATGAAATTGAGATTGACTCGGACAAAATGCAAACAAAAGATGATAGCGATCAATTCTGGCATATGGTTTCATTGAATGTACAACTCATCAAAAGTGAGGTTTTTTTAAGAGAGATTGAAGCTGTTGTTGATGGCGAACCAAATCTTAAAATTGATGTTAAATGTGATATGATTGGAAGAAAAGTTATTTTTGACAATAATAATCAATTTGATGTCAAGATATATCTTAAAGCCAGTGATTTTCAAACAGAAAGAACATATCATATCAAACTTTCATTTTTAATCAAAAATGCCAGGCCTTATACCAGTAAAATTACTGTGAAACTTACACGCCCCCCACGATTGGAAATAATGCAAAAAAATGGGGCGTATTTAAATAAGAATGAGTCAATTATTAATGAAGTGTATGAAAGAAGTAAACCATATCCTGAAAGATTGAATCTGGTGAATAGTGGATCAGGTGAACTGTTTCTTGAAAAAATTGAAATTTGCACAGCTGATGGGCATGAGCAACATGATAATATTATTTTCTTTGACTTTGATAACAAGCAAGAAATACGAATTGAATCCGCTGAGGTTATTAATTATTTAATTCATTCAGATCAATTAATGCAACAGCAGATAGATTTAGTAATCGCTTTCCACTACTTTTATGAAAATGAAAATAAAACCAGACAAACCCTGACCAAAAATTGTAAAATGGCAATAGCTTTAAAGCAATTTCATGAAGGACGTATGCTGGCTGTTGATTTTGGGACCACCAACACTTATTGCGCCATGTATCTGGAGTGGGAAAATGAATATGAATTAGCCCAAATTCCGCATGAAAAATTAGGTCAAAAAGAAGGTAACGTTGTACCAACATCAATTAGTTACTATGTTCCACCTGCATATAACCCTGTTGATTTTGGCCGTATGTCCTATTTGTTTTATCGAAGAGGCGAAAAAAATTCATTTAGATCGTTTAAACGAAATTTGGGTGAAACCCCTACTTTATTACGTGAAAAATACTGGATTCATTATCCTGATGACAGACCAGCTCTCAAAAGTACAGCAGATAACATATCATTTGATTTTTTAAATGAATTTATTGAACATGTTCATGTTGCAACAGGGTGTCATTTTAATAATTATGTTTTTACACATCCTACAAGTTTTCCAATTTCAAAATTATCTCGTTTTCGTAATATAATAAATAGATTGGGAATAGATAACAGACGTTTTTATATGATTGATGAAGCAACTGCATCAGCATTGGATTTTATACAGGATCATCCCGGGCATTACTATCTTTTGGTATATGATTTTGGTGGTGGAACAATCGATATTGCCTATATTGAAGTAGATATTCAGAATACCAATACAATCTTGATTGATATCATTGATGTCGATGGTGATGGTGAATTTGGTGGAGATGATATTACGCAAGCTATGGTGGATTTAATAAATGATAAATTAATACAGATTGATGATACTCTTTTAGTAGAAAGCAATAATAAGAATTATGACCATATTGTTGAAGAGTATATGAAAAAAAATATGCAAGTCATTTGGACGACTGCTGAAGAAATAAAAAAAACAACTTTATTTGAACAAAAAACAGTTAATTTAAATCATTTTTTACCAGTATTGTATTATGAAAGTTCATTGCCAAACAATATGCCTGAAAAAAAAAGGATTAACGATACAGTTGAAATATCTGCTAACGAAGTAGAATCCCAAATATTTGATAAAATAAAAGAAAGCATTGAGCTGGTGAATACAATTTTTTTGAAAAACCCAAAGGAAAAACTTGAATTAGATCGATATATTTTATTGTCTGGACGATCAGTCGTAATACCTATTGTACGAAAAATGTTTGAATGCTATCAAGAAGGAAAATATCCGGTGTGGTCCAATGATAGCATTGAAAAAGAACCTGATACACATAACACAATTCATATAACTAAAGATGATGTAATAAAAGTGTCTACTCGAACAAAAGAATGTGTCGCACGTGGGGCAGCAAATTTTGGTAGATCTCTATTTACTTCAAGTGAAGTGGATTATCAAATAACTGGTGTCGGTGACTATACCACTTCGCGGTTTGGTAATGTGGACTTTGGCATTAAAAAATTTATTGAATATATTCCAAAAAATAAGAAATATGTTCCTGAAAACAAAACAATTGATGAGCATGAAATTGATAATTATGCAATTTACAAAACAATGAAAAATTTTATATTTGACGACTACGATAATCTAATTACCCCGATTGATATCTATCAAAATTTTGGCAGAGGCAATCAATATAATGAAAAAAAATGTAAAAAAGTGGGGTCATTTCTGATCAAAAAACCAGAAAATTGTGAAAATCAGATCAAAGGAGAGTTATGCATTCAATTAATGGAGACGCTTGTGTTTAAGGTCACTGTAAAAATTAATAATAATTGGTATGATGCAATGCATGTTAACGAAATGGAATAAGGAGTTAAATTCGTATGTATAATGTTTATATGTTTTATGGCCTGATTGCCATCATGTTGATCGCAATTATATATTTTATTGTGAAAAAATTGATAGATTTAAGTGTATCTATTCAGAAACTCACCACTCAAAATCAGGATGATTTAAAAACAGCGTTAACAACTTTAAACTATCATAGCGCAAAGTTAGTTGAATCAATAGACAAATTAAAGGATAATATTAATCATTCCCTTGATTTAATGGTAAAGGCCTCTGACTCGCAAAATATTGTGGATCAGATACAGAAACAATCTGAAGATTTATTTCATAAAATTGATGAATTTCAACTAAAACAAACAGAATTAAACCAGTCAACTGAAAACAGTATCAGAGAAATTAAAGATCAAATAACGAATGATTATCAGAATATGGAAAATAATAATTGTGAGATTGTAAAATTATTTGAAGATGCAGTTGATGCAATAAAAAATCAGGAATTAACAAGGATTAAAATGAACAAGATCTTAAATAGATAATTTTACTTATCTATTTATTTTTAATTCCTGTTTTTTTTATAATTATCATTAATTATCATACAATAAAATATTTTCCTTGAACTATACATATATTATTTTTTTCTACTTCAGTACAATAAGGAGTAACATAAATGCGAACAGTAAAAGTTAATCTTACAAATAGTATATTGTCATTAAAGCCAAATGCGAAAGTCACAATAAAAATATTTAACATAGAAATCACATTAGGAACTACTACCAATATTAATGTAACCTACAATTCGAGTAAGGAACTTTCTTTTTTAATATATAGCAGTAACTCAACAACCCCTCATAAAGGAAGAACAACTAAACTTGTTACTAATAAAATTTGGAAATGTAATTTACCGGGTAAAATTGAAGAAAAAAATATTGATTTCAAATTAATGATAAAATATGAATATAATGGATATTATTACGATTGTGATGATTATATCAATATTTATTATGACAACCAGGTACAAGCAAAAGTTATTAAAAATGGAACTCAAGATAGTAAACAAGAATTGTTAAGCAAAGATGAAAACATTATTGAAAGCAGAGATTTATTGAAAATGACTCAATCTGATGAAATAATTGATATTGCTAATAGAATAGATCAGGTTGAGAATAACTTGACAGATTATAAATTTTTACTGAAACTGAATGATAATGATTTAATAAATATAAAAGCTCTTAATGAAGAATCTTTAAAATCTTTAACAAGTCAAGAAAATCAATCACTAACAGAATCATTCCTTTCCTTGAAGAAAAAAGTAAAAGATTACAGTTCTTTTCTTGAAAACAAAGATATTAATAAGCACATACAAAATATTGATAAACTTATTAAAAATGTTGATATAATTGAACATAATATTATTAAAGTTCATAAAAGAATTATTGAAAATTCAAAAGCCATAGATGATATTGAGTGCTTGTCACCCGACCCAAGACAACACTTCAAATTTTTAGCAAAAAAATTTTTTGAACATCTACATCAAGAAAAAACTAATACCCAAATAAAGAATAATCAATATAAAGAAATATTGAATTTTTTTGGATCACAACAAATCAATGAAGTTCTGACGAATCTATTACCTGTTTCAAAAGATGATAAGCTTTCTGAAGATGAAAAATGGATTGGAAAACAGTGCATTTTAATTCGTGATGGCATAAATCTGCTAGAAATGCAATCTTTGAATATCCCTGAGGAGTATTCATTAGATAGCACAATTACGTTTATTGAAAGTATTGATCTCGAAAAATTAAAAAATGAAAGCTCTGACATTGCAATTAAGTCTTTTAAGAAAATTAGAGCGGCAAATGAATCTGATAAACGTATTAAGAATGATTGTTATATACCAACACCATATGAGCTATTTCACATTAAGATGTATCAACGTTTTAAAGATATTGATAATATTTACATAGAAAATAAGAAGAAGTTTGAAAAAAATCCTGAAGATAATCTGAAAACTGTAATCAATGATTTTATCACAAATCAACTGCTTCCATTCATAGAAAAAAATATGGATAATATTATCGAATATCATCAAACAAAAATTGATAAGAGTTGTAGACGAGAGAAACAGAATCTAGAAAATATCAAGAATGTTCTTCTTGATAAAGCAACAATCACTAAGATTGAACCCAGGACTGGTAAAGATAAATTTAAT
>Ga0272440_1002962_pt1 | contig 12953 bp, 26 predicted proteins | sample SSMMMBAug17_FD_192440 | JGI IMG/M metagenome (GOLD analysis project Ga0272440, IMG submission 192440) | Marine sediment archaeal communities from Little Sippewissett salt marsh, Falmouth, MA, United States - SSM-MMB-Aug17 | ecosystem: Environmental > Aquatic > Marine > Wetlands > Sediment ...
TCAGGATAATTCAATAATTGATAATTAAGCTCAATATCCCCATAAAGAGTATCCTTGCTTCTTTCTTTAAATAAGCTTATGTTAAATAATGGATTAGTATAATTAGAACAGTTATCTAATAGTAATGCCTTTACTAATTGTGTTTGATTGTCAGTATTAATTATTGTTCCATCAGTTAAGACAATATTAAAGTAAAAAGTAAAGTTTGTGTCAGAAGTTACAGAAGGCACTGCAAAATCTGTGACATTTAAGAATCTAAATCCATTATTTGATTGAATAGCTGTTGATACCTCTTCACCATTGTAAACTAATGTTGCTGAAGATATATCATAGGCATCATCAATAGTAAGATTAAGATAATAGTCTTCTAAATACCCTGATAAGGTTTCATTATTATAAACTATTGAATTTAATGTTACTTTTGGTATCCAAGAGACTAACTCAGTACCTAAATTTCCATAAGTATCATTAGCATAGAATGTTAAATTATTAATCCCCGGTGCATAGTAAAAGTTTGTGTAATTATTAGAACAATTTACAGTTGTATTTTCTGGATTTCCAAGATAACTTTCTATTACTGTTACATAGGGCCCAGTATTATCAAAGTTCTTTTCTGTTGTTAGGTTAAGTAATAAGTTACCCGAACAATAAAATTGATTATAGCAACTATATCCTCCAAAACCACCTTCTAAACATGAAACATTAAGAAAGATTGTATTATCATCACAACTTGTTAGATTTACTAGATTTTCACTATTTAATGTTAATGGTAGTGAATTACCTGTAGAGGTTTTTACATTTAAATATCCTGTATTCGGACTTATTAAGTTGCTTAATTCAAAACTATATGTTGAGTTTGTTAAAGATAATCCTCCTCTTTCATAAGAGTGATTCAAAACTCCTGCAGGGAGTGTTCCATTATCTTCAAATTCTATTAGGTACCCACCATATCCATACCAACAACTATCTAAACTACTATCTGTAACTGTCCAATTTAAATCTAGTGAATCTTCATTACTCAATACCTCAAATGTTTCATTTGGAGAAGTTAATGTTATCACAGGAGCCCCCACATCAAGACTTATAGTTCTTGTTTCAGTTGAATTTGATTTAGAGTTGTTAGTCCAACCTGTTGCGTTATAATAATATGTCCCACTTATAAGAGAGGTCCAATTAATTTCCCTATTGGAGTTAGTGAAGGTAGTAGAGTTTAGTTGTCCACTATCATTATAAAGATAAAATGTTAAATTATCAAAATAAGTTTCTGTTAAATTAACCTTAGCATCTATCCAACTTTGTGCTTTTAGACTTGCATTTGCCTCTGTTGGACTAATAAACCCGATGAAAGGGGTTGTATTAACTGTAAATGTTCTTGTTAAACTCTCTGCAGTACTCATTCCATCTGTTGTTGCACAACTCCAATTATAATCTCCATCCACAAAATCAATAAGTTCACTTATTGTTAGGTTTTGACTAGGAGTACTGTTTGTTATTGTTTGGTTTACTACATCATTTATTGTTAGGTTTAGTTGGGTTACTCCAGTATCAAAATAACCTCTACAAGTTACGTTTATTGTGAAGTTAGTTGAAGTTATACTTGCATCTGGAGAAATAAGCTCAACAAAAACAGGAGGTTGTGTATAGTTTAAGAACCATGTGTCGCTTTGATTTGATAGACTTTGATTGTCAAACGCAAGAAGACTCCAATTATGTACTCCCTCTGCTATTGTTTTTGAAAAAGTATAAGTCCCATTTACGTGTGTTGTTTGTGTTTCGTTTACAACACCGTCTAGTATTAAAGTAACGTTCTCAACATATTGGTCGTCAGTAACCTCTCCTATAAAATCTACATTACCCGAAGTAAGGTTGGAGTTATTTGCAGGTGAAGTTAAAGATATTTGGGGTGCTGTTCCAGTAGGATAAGTAATTCCTTCTCCTCCATTATATAAGTCTAAAACTTCTGCTGGAGTTAAGGCCCTGGACCAGATTCCTACTTCATCAATTAACCCATCATAATAATCACTATTAACTCTTGTAGTTCCAAGCCTTGCAGTATGAGGGCCATTACTAACCGTTGTACCTAATGTTGTATTCTTAACATTTGAGCCGTCTATAAATAACTGTCCTGTATTACTTCCTGTTTGGTCTCTTATCATACAAAGATGTTTCCATTCCCCCGTCCCTGCATAAGATTGTGTTCCAACTGAACCTCCAAGACCAAACCTAATATTTCCAGAACCAAGTAATAAAACTTTATAACCTCCCGAAGTTCCTGTTGGAGGATCATAATTAAATATTGATTGAGCAGTTGATGCACTCGTTTCTAGATTAACCCATGCACAGACTGTAAAATCTACACTATCTGGAGATATTGATAAATTAACCCAGTTTGAATTGTCTCTTTCAAAATCATAGGCATCATTAATCTTTCCTGTAGCCCCTTGTGTTGTACCACTTATAACTTCACCATCATAACCATTTCCTGTAACATCAAGTACCGGTCCACTTGCCTCATCTAAATTATAATATGCTTCAAGATTTGTGTTAAGGTCTTCTGTCCATGTTGCCCATTCATCTACCTCTACACCATAAATTTTAGGAATCCAATCAACATAATCACCTTTTTCAACATTGGTAAATACACCTATTGTAACAATTTCATTCTTCTTCAAATCTGCAGGACTTACTTTCTTCCATACTTCTCTTATCTCTTGATGAGTACCATTTTCAACTGTAGAATAAATCTCACCTTCATCTTCAATTATATAATCTTGGACGGTAACAGATTCATATTTTTTAATTTTCAAATCATAATCTCTATTAATCTTAACCTTACCATTCTTCATATCTTTAAATTCAAATTGTTTTAAGGCATCATTATAATCTTCATAGGCCCACAAATCAAACTCTGCAACTTTTTGGTAGCCTAACCCAACACGAACATTTTGCGGAGTATTTAATCTTGCCTGACCTATAACATCTCCCATTCCAAAAGAATTAGTTATAGTAACCAATCTTAGATTTTCATCATAAGATTTTACATTATCAAACTCTAAAGCACTTGCTAAACTTAGCATGAATATTCCTATAATAAAAAACATAAATAACTTCTTCATTTCTTGAAATACCTCTTACATCTAGAACAGCAGATATATGGTCCTTTAGTTTGTTTAGTTTTCCAAGAATATTTACATCTAGGGCATCTAACCATCTTTCCTTTCTTTGCTTTAGAGCCTTTAATCCTCATAGATTATAAAAGAATTACTACTATTTAAAGATTTCCTAATAGTCTAATTCTTGAGTAGCATTATTAACGGGTGTTCTTTGCCAATTAACGATACCTAAAACTAATGAAAACAAGGATATTATAAATACAAACCAAGGCAAATATAACATTAATGTGTTATATGCTCCAAAAGGAATCATGGCATTTCTTATTACTGGATTTTCTAATAAGGTCCTATAAATATTAGCAACGTGTAATGATGCATAAGTTATTAGAATCTCTGCTAAGGCAACTACACCTAATAGTCCTGGATTAGTTCCACTTTGATAACCTGTTAAAAGCATCCCGATTGTTAATACAAAGATAGAGAAGAAACTAAGGTAAACTAAAACTACCTTTAGATTAAGGAAAGGATAAACTATTAAAGACCACATATCCTGGCAATTATCAAAGAAAGCATTACCACTTATATTACAATTAGTTGCTAATAGGGATGTTTGTACTGTGTCCATAAAGAAATAAATACCTGCAAAGATTAGGCCTGAAACTGCTATCATTATTAAGCCGGTTACAATTAATAGAAGACTGCTCTTAGTTTTACTAATATCAAAATAATCACTTATTTCCATTAGAAACCTCCATATTAACTAGCTCTAAATATCTATCATTATTATCTTTAAAGTATTTTACAATTACATCAGCAACCTTACATCTAGGCATTGTCCTTTTATCTAAACCTAGCTTTACCCTATTACTTGCATAGTTTTCTAAAAACCCTATAAAACTTTCACTTTGCCTTAAACCTCTTTTATTCTTCATTTACCTAGCCCCCAATTATTATCACTTATAATATCTATAATTTTCCTACACCATGATATGAATATTCCCATTACAAACAATAAGACCAGTAGTCCTGATAATGAATAGATATTAAACATTAGTATGAAGTAACCATAGATTTCAGGGTTACTCACATGGTAAACTATATCTTTTAATATGAAGATAAATACCCAACCTAAAGCCCAATTCCACAAGAATAAGTCCTTAAAAATATTATAAGTAAATCCTTTTACCATAGTAGTTCCCATATTTTTATGACTACTAATTATATTATCTCCCCAAGATTCAAAATCTGTTTTTGAATACTTATAATTTATTACAAAGATTAGTCCTGAAACTACTACTAGGAGAAATATACTACCAAGGATCTGTGCTAAGTTTGGTTCAAAACCTGAAAGATTAACTACTGCAGGACCTCCCGAAAATCCACCATAAGCACTATCGTTACAAGAGATAATCCAGGAGGCTTTACCCCCTGTAAAGGCTTCTGCTGGAATGTTATAATAAAAGTCTATTTCTCCATCAAAAGACATAGATGCCTCAATGGCATGTGTTCCATTTCTATTATAAGCATGAAAAATACAACTTACTGTCTCATTTGTTAAAGGATACCCTGTATTATTATATACATGAGCATTAACCATAAAACTATTATTTATCTGGAAATACTCAAATTTTTGAAATTCTATTTCTAATCCTCCAGTACCTCCTTCCTGAAATGGTGGCTGAGCTATTGATAGATTTATTAAATTAACTAAAAGTATCATGGCGAAAAATAGGACATACTTCTTTTTTGTTGCTCTTATCATACTTAAATAAACGGATTACTACTATTTAAAGATTTTCTTTTAGTTTCTTTTACTTCTAATAATTCATCTAGATACTCCTGTCCTTTAAACATTAGTATTATCCCTAAGCCTATTGAGAAGAAGCCAAGAACTAAGTAGGGTTCTCCTAGTCCAAAAAGGATTTTTATACTAGTACTGATCCCCAATACTGCTAATAAAAGTATCCATACTCTTTTATTCATATCTTACTCCCTATAAACATTTCTTCTAAATTAGAGTTGTCGGCAGGAAGAGTAGCTTTATTCTCAACAGACCTCTGACCAAACACTAATCTGTCTACCTTCTCTACTTTAGGATGTTGCCCGTTTGGGATAATAGGGTTTACTTCCTGCCGACTTTCATTTGGTAAGGCTCTTTGTAGATAATCCTCGCCCCACTTTTCATAAAATCTTTGAATAATAGGAGAAGTATAACCCATTATTCTTTGTCTTGGTATATGATATTTCTTATTCATCTTCAAACACCTCACAAATCCAATGCTCTTTAATCCAAGTTAATCTAGTCTTCTTGTCTTTAATCCATCTATAATCGTGTTGATGATTTTCATCCCAGTTTGAATACTCTGGTTTAATCTTTATTAGTTTTATTTTCATTCTTTCTCATTTTATCATTTAGTCTTTTTATTCTGTTGTCAAGTTCATTTATTTGTTCCATAGCCCAATGAATCTCTTTCTCATTTTCTTGAAACTTTTTAGCAAAAGAATTTAGTACTCTTAGTTGGTTTTCTAAATAATAAATAGTTTCTTTCTTCTTTGATTTTAGTCTTTCTATAATCTTTTCATTTTTCATTTTTCTACCTCCTTATTTTTGTCTTTTAGTAATTCTGGGTTCTCGTAGATGTTGCCGATTACTTCAACCTTAAGATAATCATTACCCTTTATTTCTAAATTCAATCCACTAAAGATAAGACCGTCTCCTCTGAAAGAAAATGCTCCCTGACAATACTCTATTATATAAAGTATATTCTCATCCATATCTTCTTCAAATTCATTGTTTCCTATTTTTACAATATCTCCTTCATAAATTTCTTTTCCATTCTTATCTTTTAGACCTGTGAATTGCATAACCTTTACATTCTTGTCAATTTTAGGATTAAAAGTTCTTGACCCATAGGAATATTCAATTCTGCCATTGTGAAGCAAATCTAATGAATAAATCATATTCCCATGTGGTGGTTCTATCCATGCTCTAAATTTAATTACCCTCATCGTCTACCTCCTGTTTTACGAACTCACCATCCATTGGTTTCCATTCAAATCTGTTTATTTTTAATTTAGTTGGAAATTTCTTATTTGGATAATCTTTATTTAAGAAAATCATTTGCATAACTACCGATGAATTTCTTTTCTCCTCTAAATCGCTACAAAATTTAAAACATGTTACTTTGTTTTTAAAATCTGTAGTATAAGTTTCAAAGGGTCTTCCAAATCTATGCAGTATCATCTTTTTCTCTTTCCAAATTTATTTCTGTATTGTGCGATTCTCTCTTCTGGTGCAAGGTTAATATAAATTGATGTTGTTGCTGGGTCTTCATGTCCTAGTAATCCTTGAACTGTAGAAATATCCACTCCAGCTCTTATACATTCAGTTGCGAAACCATGTCTTAATGAATGGAAGTGAATCTTTGGCTTTTTCTTCTTTAGACCTGTAATCTTTGCTGATTTAATAAAAGCTTTCTGTAATGCTCTCTGTTGGCATTTTAGGGGTATGTAGTTAATGTGTTGAGGTTGCCAAGACAAAGGTAAACTAACTATTCTGTCTTTTGAGTTTTTTCCCATATTTACTCTTATTTGTTTATTTCCAAAATCAAAATCTTCTTTCTTTAGATTTACTATCTCGCTAATTCTTAATCCTGATTCAAACCCTAACATGAAAGCTACTTTGTGGTGCATAAATCCTGTTGCTTTTAGAAGCTCTACATATTCATCTTGATTAATCTCTATTGGTAGAGGTTTTGCTTTCACTTTTTTACCTTTAGTTTTTGGTAGTTCCATTTTATCAATTCGCCCTCCTATTTTTTTCTATTAGAGTTCCATTTCCTTTAATATATGGTAAAATCCATTTGCTAATTAATTTGCCATTAATAAATAAACCCTCTTTTTTTCTTTGTTCTTCATCTAAATTATATAATCTATTAAATCTTTTTTTATTTCTAAAATGTTTAAAATGCCCTCTTACCCAAAATTTTGAATTGTATCTTGTATTATCTTCTTGATTTTTATTTGTTAATATTGTATTAATAAATTCTTTTTTAATATCTATAACATATCTATCTTGTCTTGGAAATTGTCCTCGTTTTACCCTTTTCTCATTATTTGAAGATAATTTATATATTGTTTGATTAGAATATGGATGATTTAAATAATCTATAAAGTTTGAATATAGTTGATTTATTGATTCTGTTAATTCCTTAAATTCCTCATTAGAAAATGAAGAGTTTTCTGGATTAGGTATGCCTTCTTTTATTGTTCCAGAAATCCAAAATTCAGAATCATCCCTTTCGTCTCTTCCGATACTTAAATAATTACATCCTATAACCTCTAAATCTTTTGATACTACCTCTTGAAATATTGTAAATATTATATTAAGTCCTTCAATTTTAGTATTAATCTTTTGGTCTATTGAAAATGTTTGGAATGGGTGATTTCTTATAAATACTTTGTTTTTTGTATTTTTTAATAATTCCCAAACTGGATTGGTCATTTTAAAATTTTTACCATTAAAAATAAAATTTTGTATTTGTGATGGTGCGGATAATTGAGTTAATTTATCAAACGAATCATAATTTTTATAACTGTTAAAAAAAGAACTCCCACCTAAATTTAAACTTAAAACTTGTCCATAAAGATATGAAAATAAGAAATACTCCCCCCCCTCTCCATTCATATATGCTGTTAAATTTCCACTACATTCCTTTGCCAATGTTTGATTATCCTTTCTTAGCATTGAAATCATCCACTTAAATTTATCATCTCTTTTATTTAATAATATGTTTTCCATACTTATTTTACGAATAGTTACTATTTAAATATTTCTGTATATTGCGAAGTGACAACACTAATCCCCTCATGTGATGTTCGCTAAAGCTTTGGATTGCGAATTTAATTCAATATCACATTTAACTTCATTTCCCCAAACATCCCAACCTTCTTTTTTATCTCTTGCGAACAATTCTATTCTAGGAATATCTCCACAAAATTCTACTATTTTATCTCTAACACAATCTGGTTTAGCACTATGCTTTCCTCTTGGTTCTATTATAATACTTGATACTGAATTACTTACTTTTGGAGATTTTCCTTTAACTCCTATTAAACATACTTCTGCATTAGATTTTGTATACCATCCAACTCCGAAGAATGGTTTTCCATTTTTAGGATTAGTTTTAACCCAGTTGAATCCTATTGTTTTATATTCAAAACCCCATGCTTTTATAACATCTAATGCTTCTTGAATTTTTGGAAAAGTAGCCCATAAAAATAATATACAATTATCTTCACATATTTTTTGGATAGGTAGATTACAAATATCTTGGTTATTCATAGTATTATATTGTGCTTTTGCTGTTGCCTGTATATTTCCCATATTTCTATAAGCCCAAGGTGGGTCTGCATAAATTATTGAATATTTTTTGTTTGCCATTACGTTTTATTATTCTTAGGCGAATTTAATTCTTTATATGCTAAATAAAATAAATAACTTGAGGAGATAAAACCTAAAGCTAATTCTAATGAAGAAATAAAAATATTTGGTTCATAAAAACATATTTTTTTTGCGCCTATCCTAATTAACAACATTGAAAGACTTAATATCCCTGTAGCAACAGCTCCAATTATTATTAAACTAACTTTTATTATTTTACTCATTTTTTTCCTTAGGCGAATCCTTAATTTTTAATAAATTTATAGCATATTCAAAACCTTTAATCCATAGATTAATTACTGCTTCTAATATTTTCCATGATATAAATAAAAATATTGTTAAACCATAAAATTTGTGGGGCATTTCTAAAAGATTTACTAATTCCCATAAAGCTAATAATGACCTTACTAAATTTAAAATCCAACCAGAAAGAGATGTTGCTAAAAAATAAAATAGAAAACTTAATATTAATATACTTGTAATAATCTTCTTCCAATTCGGCTTATTCTTTTCTTTACTCATTTGTTTCCTTAGGCGTAATGGTCTGCTTCTGTTTCAAAAAGCATCCAATGTGTTTTGCACTTTTTGCAAACCCAATCATCGTAGTATGGATTTATTTGCTGTTCGTGTTTACACTTTTTACATTTAATTTTTGGTAGTTCCATTTTTAACTCTTAGAAGGCCTCCAACTAATTATAAAATGTTCATCCCAATAAGTAATGTCCGTTACTTTTCTTTTGAATTCTTCTTTTGTTTTAGGATTTTTAATCTTAATGTCCAAGTCAGTTATTTCCCCTTGAATGAAAGCCATTATAGTATCGTATCTTGAATCATTGTCACAAAAGACCTTTCTAACAGTATTACACTTTAAATCATCTCTCTCTTTCTCAAAGAAAGGACTTTTTGTTTTGAAAAATATTACATCTGCCATTTTTATTTAATTCTAAAATGATACCCTCTTAATCTTGCTAATGCTTTCTTTCCTTTCAAAACAGATTTAGTTAATTTTGGTTTTTTAATTAGCTTTGGTAATATTTCTTTCTTTTCTAATCCATGTTTAAAACCATAGTTATATGCCCAAAGCATATCTTTATTAGTCCATCTATCGTGACACTCATCCGCATATTCTCCACTAACCCATTCTAATAACATCTCTCTTCTCTCGTCTTTAAATTTATTTCTTCCCATTTTTACTCAAAGCGGCCCCCATAAAAAATATATTAAGGCTATACAAAGACCCATTCCAAAACAAAGCCACCATACAATATTTAATAGTTTATCTTCTTCCATTTTTTAATCAGATTGCGTATTCTCTTTTAGTTCTTTAATACTTTCCTTCAAACTTTCTTCCATTCGGTTAATCCCAATAGCTAAGACATTAAACATTAAGACTTGTGCTTCCTTTAGTTTTACTAATTGACTTTCTAAGCTTCTAATCTTTGCTTCTTTGATTTGTTCTGTTTCTTTTTTCATTCTTCTAATTCCCAAGTATCTGAAAGACCTTCTTTATTTATGATATTTACTTGAAATTCTCTATCAACATCAATTCCAAAACCATACCAATCAGTTTCATTTGTTAAATCTAAGGCTAAATCAATTAGTTGTTTTATTGTGATTATTAATCCTTGTCTTTTCATTTTTCTTGCTCCTTAAATTTAATCCATTTATTTAACCAATTAACTAGTCTTTTTGCTTGTGTCTTATTTAAGCTTATTGAAGATAATTCACCCCAACTCATTACCATTATATGACATTTCTTTTCATCTTCTAAATGTGAAATGGAAATACTTTTCATATACGAATCTCCACTATCCATTTCTAGCTTCTTTGGTTCTTTCATTTTTCTTGCTCCTTTAGTTTTAGTTTAAGTTGTTCGATTTCTTTTTTATTTACAAAATTATACCTCATATTTTCCAAAATAGAGAGTTTGCCTTCGATGTAGCCTTTTTCTTTTCCTATTCTAAAAGCTTTATTTGTTGCTTTCTTAATTGCAGATTTTACAAAAGAAATATTAACTCCATGTTTAGTCCCTCTATTATCCTTAGAACTGTATCTAAACTCTGGGAGTTTGTTTATAATTTCTCTTTCAAGTTCTTCAATTCTTTTGTCTTCCATTGTGATTATAAAAATGTGGGCTACTCGACAGTCTGCTTTTACCCACATTCCTAGTCTTTCCTAGCGTCATCGCCATGCACGAAATAAACCGTGGCAGCGGATGCGCACGGCAGGGAGTCGAACCCTTGCATCTGCGTCCAGAGCCGTTCGTGCGCAGTCGTAATGACTATAAACCCTCCCTAGCCTATCCAGGGAGGGAAAAGGTACATCAGCGTGGACAACACACTGAATATGAATAGGGCTAATAATTAAAGCCCCGAATAATTAATTACTTCTTTTTCTCCAGTTTAGTATTATTCTTCAATAATATTATACTTTGTGTCGGCCTGATTGCCAACCTGTATAACTTTAAATGTTGTTTGGCCTTCAGCTCCCTTCTTCACAAGTTCTCCGTAAAGTGGGTTCTTTACATTTAACCAAAGGTTCTTATTAACATTAGCTTCTGTAACTGGGATGATTGCTTTTGTAACTTCTTTTGTGCCTTGTTTTCCTTTCCATTTATTAAATGGTTTTGAAAAATCAACTGTAAAAGTAACAATCTTATTCTCAAAAAATTGTAGTGAGGGTAATTCATCATAGTCGTCATGTACATTAATTTGTTCAGCTTCTTGTTTTAGCCAGTCGATTGATTCTTTTACCATTTCAGCTTGTTCGCCAGTAATTATTTCTCCTTCTTTTGGTTCGTCCATTTTTTGTCCTCCGTAATTTAGTTAGAGTTTTCTCCCATTAATTTTGTTACAAATTTGAAAGCTTCTAGTCGGTTCTCTTTCAATGTGCTGTAAATTGTTAAGTCTATTAATCTCATTTCATTACCCTCCTTGAATTTCTTAACCTAATCTCTTTTTCTAATTTCATTCTTTCTAATTTTCCCATAAGATTATACCAACTATTACCTTCTAGAAACCTAGTATATTTTAAAAGTTCAGTAAGTGCTTCTTCTAATGTATAATTTATATTGAATAGCACAAAATCTTCAATCTTCTCTATTTGTCTATGAATGTGAGAATGACAAGGTAAACATAGTAGGGATAGGTTCTTTAATGAATTGTCTTCTCTTGTAAAATTCTTATGATGAATACATAAGGTGTTCTCTCCATCACCACAATATTGACACTTATTTCCAAATAATTCAAATATTATTTTTTTATACATTTGATTTGTGTTCATATTCTCACCTCAACTAATTCTTCTTCTAGTAGCTTCTTACAAATCATACAAACATATATCATCTTGCCTTTTATTTTTTGAGTACTAATCCACCTACCATTATCTTTTTGTTGTCTGGCATATAAAGGTAATTTTTGTTTGTGTTTACATTCCATTTTATCTGTAGATCCATAAAGGATTTAGTTTATCTATTGTTTTGGCTACAACTGGAATTAACCAGTTAGTGCAAGGGGTAACTAGACAAGTTCCAACAAATACTAAAACTCCGGCTAATTTTACTTTATTGACTTTTGGCTTATACAACCCTATTCTCTTATCTCTGTATCCTAAAAGGAAACTCTTTTGTTTTGTTTTCATAATAATCAGTATACTAATAAGTATATAAACCTTTCGTTTTGTTATTTCTTACTCTTCCGTAGTATCTCTCTTATCTCAGGAATCGTCTTCGGTAAAAGTTGATTAAAGCAATCCCTACAAAAGTTAGCTACTCTCCCTTTGTATAGTTGGATCTCATATTTTTGTTTAGTTATAACTCCACAGAGTTTACAATAACATTCGTCTTTTTCAAGTTTCATCCTAGAACTCCTGCGAGACACCAGTAAACTTCGCAGGTAAGATGAAAAAAGAGAGGTGATCTATTTCTAAAGAAATAACTGGTTTCGTGTGCAGTTTGCATTTAGTTCTAGGATTGATCATCTTTTACAGCCAGGTAAATTGGTTTACTTGTTCTTTTTTGTTTGGCTTGGCCAATATCGGTCCTTCTTTTTTTACATTTATCACAGTACTTTCCATACTTTCCTGGATAACACTTAAGCCCACAATCTTTACAGTATTTGAAATAGCCCCTTTTGTCTAATTGTGTCTTCATCTGGCTCATTTATTATCTCCTTTCAAAAACATTTGTTCAAATATTTTCTTAACTACATTTACTGATTGCCCGTTTCCTGCAAGTTTATATCTTTGAGTATCTGGCAATCCATCTAAATTTATTTCATCATTTAGAAACCCTTGTAGTCTGAAACACTCAATAGGTGTTATTTTTCTTATAGTATAACCGTCCATTATTGCTTTATTTAATAGTATTTTAATATCTTTTGACCTTAGATGTAGTGTTG
>Ga0272440_1002963_pt1 | contig 12951 bp, 6 predicted proteins | sample SSMMMBAug17_FD_192440 | JGI IMG/M metagenome (GOLD analysis project Ga0272440, IMG submission 192440) | Marine sediment archaeal communities from Little Sippewissett salt marsh, Falmouth, MA, United States - SSM-MMB-Aug17 | ecosystem: Environmental > Aquatic > Marine > Wetlands > Sediment ...
AATCATGCCAATGGTTATGAGTATCAGCATGAACGTACTCAAACAAAACTAAAATACTCTTTTCTCATTCAATCGCCAATGGATTTAATAATAGATCTTTCTGGAAAATATCAGAAAAGGAATTATTTATTTGCGGATAGCGCATTTCACCAAAAAAGGAATGATAATACTTTCAGCTTTGAAATGGCTTCAACAAGAAAAATTAATGATAATATTTGGGGAAAATTGGAATATCAATACACCAGAAATAATTCCAACATAAATTATTACGACTATAGAAAAAACATGATTTACTGTTCATTAATTATAAAATATTAACAATTGCTAAGGTGTTATATCAATGCAACACGATCAAAAACAAATTTTAATCATTACGATACTCCTCTTATTCCTTGTATCTTATGCTTTTGCCGACTCGTTAATACCGAATGGAATGGTCATTAAAGACAGTTTTGTTCCTGGGATGGGTAAATCCATTGGAAAAGTTTGTTTTGTAAAAGGAAAAGTCTATGTTGTTCATAATAATCAAGATCAACTTTTCCAGGTCGTATCAGAATTACCATTGTATTCGAAAGATAAGCTGTTTGTATTAAAACAAAGTGCTGTTAACATGAGTTTCAATGATCAAAGTATCTTAACTTTAGGGCCTCAGTCTAAAATAACGTTGGATAAAATGGATTACGTTCCTGCAAAAAAACATCGTGTTTCATATTTAAATATGCATATTGGCCAGGGAAGGTTTAGAATTAAAAAATATAAAAAATATATCAATTCCAGTTTTCGTGTGAAAACAGCCAATGCAATTATTGGTGTTCGCGGATCTGATTTTATTGTTAGAGCAACATTAAATAAGACGAGAGTGGAAACATTAAAAAATACAAAACTCTCTTTAATAAGCCTCGCGGCTATTGAAGAAGAACCGGTGTTTCTTGATGAATTTGAATGGGCTGTTGTGGAACAAGATATGTTACCATCTGAAATTAGAATACTTCAACCTGAAGAAGCTGAATCTATTTACAAAGAATTTAACTTTGAAGAAAGAGATTTTATCTTAAACGCGCCTATTATAAATGATGATACATCAAATCAAAATAATACTTCTTCTGAAACACCTGAACAGAAAGAAATGGATTTAGACGAAACTGAAAATAATACTCAGGATAACACTCAGTCAGATGATGTTACCACTACTGAGAGTCAAGTCACAGACGAAAACAGATCGGATAATACTGACGATGTTGGTGATCAAAACTCAGATGTAAGCAAATCGGATGATACTGATATAACAGATGACAAGGAATCAGATATCAACACGTCGGATGATTCTGATATATCAGATAATCTTTCTTTTGAAACAGTAATTGATGTTGTTGACGATCCTAATACTGAAGATCTTGAACAAATTGTTGACTCAGAAATAGCTCAGAACATTGATTTAATAGACGAGGACTTTATTCTTGAAGTTGACTCTGTCGATGATGTTCAGCAAGATGCTTCCGAAGAAAAAAAAGAAACCATTTCTAAAATGCCCTGGTACCCGGGGCATCCAGATTAGTTTTTCTTGATAATTTATTGATTTTCAGACAAATACCACAAAATGTAGATCAGTTCAGCAAGTCCATTCCTGCCATCTTCGTTAACATCCGCAATAATGATATTTGCATTTGAAATATCAATATCTGATAAAATCTTTAATGCAAGGATACCATCAAACATCTCTACAATTCCATTGTTGTCAATATCTCCAAATACGTAGTCTCCTATGGTCACTTTAAAGGTTGTTGATGCACTCAAATCTTTATTATCAATGACATTTATGGTGATCATTGACATCCCTTTTTTATCGGTAAGGGGTGTTATTGTGATATATCGCAATTCACCAGAACCTGAAAATGATAAATATTCTGTATCATTGGGGATTAAGCCCGAATATGAGGAATATGCCTGAAGTTGAAGTAATTCTAATGATGTATCCACATCATAAATGTTAAAAGGAATTGATGTGCCAGTATTGTTTACCGGAATTATTTTATCTGAAATTGCAGAAATCGTTGGTGCGTCATTTGATGGGAAAATGGTAACATAAATGTTGTCTGATTTCGATGCAATATCTTGATTCTCTTTTTCTCTGCTAAACGCTTGAATTATTAAAATAAAATTAGAAAAGTCATTTGGTTCCGGTGTTAATAATAATCCTGCCAGATCATTGGGATGAATCTGCCATCGACCATCAGACAGTCGTGTTCCGGCAGATAATGTCGCTTTTTCCGGGACACCTTCAATGATTACCGGAAGAAGTTCTTCTGAGCCATCTGTATCAACCAGATTTAATGTTCTGATTGTAATTGGAATGATGCTATCTTCTTTTCCTTGTGTTTCAGCAATAAGGTGCATGTAAGGTGGATCGGCTACAGGGGTAATATCTATTATGATTGTATCTGTGAAATTCATGGCATCACCGGTTTCAGTTTCTGTGACTTGAATCTCTGCATTAAGTTTTAAAGAGCTTGCATTATGCAAAGGAGGCGTAAAGATCAGTCCGGTTAATTGATCAATTGGAACCAGCCAATTACCATTGGATTGTCTGGTACCATCTGAAAATTGAGCTGTCTCAGGAACATTGGAAATAATTAAAGAACTTAATGTCTCTGAGCCATCTGAATCAGATGATACTGGCGCTATCTGAAAAAGAACGCGTTGATCTTCATCGCACTGTATATGGTCGGCCATATTAAAGACAGGCGGCTCTGCTATAGGGCTGATATTAAAAAAAACAGCCTTTTTGTTTTCATAATTTCCAGCGATATCAACCGATGCAAAGGTGACAGTGTATGCCCCTTCAGAATGAAAAAATATGGGATCTTTATATTGAGCGGTATCGGTATTATTAATCTGGTATTCTATAAAATCAATACCTGAATCAGCATCATTTGCAGAAAAAGTAATACTGACTGTTTCGGCAATAAAGCTGTTGTCTGATTGTTGTCGCACATACCCATCAATATTAACTTTACTGACAGGCGCTTTCGCATCAATGGTCGCCCATGTTGTTCGATTTGATGCTGGATTGATGTCATTATAATAAGCCTTTACCCGCTCACCATGCCTGGCTTTTAATAAATATTGCTCAGGATTACTGCTGACTATTGTAAATCCGGCTGTGGTATCAGATGCTGATACAAATACCCCTGTATTATTTCCGGTTTCACTCAATAATAGGGTAAAACCTGTGGCGTCAGAATCACTTTTTAAAAGGATATCAATATGTTCAACTTTGTTTATATCCAGGTTTAAATCATTGTCTTTTACGGTAATGATTGCAGTGTGAGGATGCAGTCCATAATATGATTTGTCAAAGTATAGCCTGCCCATTTTCCCATTGGAAACACTTGGTGTGATACGAATTTCAGGGGAATAATCACTTTGTATTCCTTTTTCATCATAGGCAGTTATCGCAATGTGATAGGTTGTATTATTGATTAAATTTTCAATAAAATAGTAGTCATTTTCAAATTTGCCAATATCGTTGATATCTTCATATTCCATCATATTCGTACCATAGTGAATGATATAACCCGATGCTGATGGCGTAGGTTCCCAAATCAGATATATTTCTTCGTTTCCAGCAATGCCAATAAAACCCTCAGGAGGAACACAGGTAATGATAACTGTTTGATCGCCTGAAATGTCGATGTGTTTGCCATCAAAACTGGCAATCCCACTGAGATCATATGAAAAATTGTTGTTGGTTGATCGAATTGAAAAAGAAAACGTATTCTGATTATAATCATTGATAAAAGGCCCCCATTTGATTTTTCGCTGATTGTCATCCCAATAACCATTGTGAGAAATATTTTCTGGTACCAATCCTTCAGGCAAATATTCTTCAAGATTATATGATAACACATCATTACCTGGAAAAATTTCCAATTGAACAGTAGGTTCGCAAGTACCATTGTATGAGATAGTTCTAACAGGCGCTTCCAATGGATGCAATTCCGAATAAAGAACTGATATAACCTCGCTGGCTTGCATATTGTCTTTAAAGGCAATAGCACGTATCGTTTTTTGTGAATCAATAAATATGGGGATCTCATATAAATCTGAATGCTGATCCGGAACAGTCCCATCAGTCGTATATCGGATAATTGCCCCGGGTGTTTCACATGAAATAGTCAAGGTCAATGGAACAGAGGCGCCTTCTGAAGGATCAAAAACAGGTCTTTTGACCTGTTCAAGAACAGGGTACCAGTTACAATCAATATCCACATCAATCGTTTCTGTAATCTCTTGAGTCTTTCCATCAAAGCTTGCGCTTCCCAATAGTTGAAAATGCGTTTCCATTCCAGAAATATTGAATGAAAAAACACGTAACAGATTGTCTTTGTAAGGTCCCCATCGAATGATCGTCTGTTGTGAATCGTAGATTCCATTCTCATTTATATTTGATGGTGTTACGTTATAAGGAATCAATACTTCAAGCAAATAGGATTTTACTGAAGTATTGGGGGTAATCGCAATCTGTATGGATGGCGAACAAGTGCTATTCTCAATAATATGGTATGAAATTTCTGCTTTAGGTTCAATATCAATGATTTCATTGATATAAAAAGCTGTGGCAACTGCACTTTCAGTCATTTCAGGATGAAACGCTCTGGCTCTTAAAATGTTTTTTTGTGTCACCTCAATTGGCTGTGAATACAGAATGTCATTTTTAACCGGAGACCTGCCATCTGTTGTATAATAAATGTCAACATCAGGCGTTGCACATGTGATTGTCACTGAAACAGGCACAGTGCTTCCAGAAGGTGGCATAAATACTGGCGTTTCAATTGTTTCTTTTTCAAGGAGGCAATCAATCAAGGCCTGTTTGTCACCGGTTATTGTTTTATTGTTACTGTCGAAGCTGACAAGACCTGTCAGCACATGTGAGCCTCTGCTTCCAAGAAGATCATAAGAAAAAGTACGAACATTTGAATCCAGAAATGGCCCCCATCGTAGTTTTCTGGTGGATATATCCCAAACACCTTCATTCATTATATTCTCTGGCATAATGCCATGAGGGATGACTTCTTCAACAGCATAAGATTTTATTGATGACGTAGGCGTCACAGCAATAAAGACACTGGCTGAGCAATCCGGGTTGCTAATAATTGATCGCGTAGTATCGCCCCAAATAGAGGTAATTTCGATTGAAAAAAAAGCGCCAGCTGGCAGACTGTGCATCATACCTGCTTTAAAAGCAAATGCCTGAAATCTTGTTGGTGTTTCAATTAAAAGAGGTTCTCCAGTATATAGCTGAGAATAAATGGTTGGGGTTGTGCCATCAGTCGTATACCGAATATCGACGTCTGGTGTTCCGCAATTCATTGTAATGCTGACAGGAATAGTTGTGCCTGTTTGGGGATAAATTTGTGGCATTTCAACAGAACCTGCAATACAGTTAACAACCAGCAACTCTGTTTCATTGATGGATGCTTTTGCACCATCAAAGCTGGCAATACCTTTAATCGTATATGTACCATTATTCCCATAAACCACATATGTCAGACTTCTCGGCTGATTACTCAAAAAGGGTCCCCAATATATTGTTTGCGTTTCAGCAATCCACTTACCATTTTCATTAATTTGATAAGGGATCAGACCATCGGGTAAAAATTCCTGAACAGCATAAGATTTAACAGAAGCATAAGGCATTATAGAAATACTGATTTGGGGTTGGCAGGTGTTATTTAATTGCGGTTTTCTTTGAACAGGACTGTAAGGTAAAGGTTCCGGGAAAAAAGCAGTGGCTGTTTTTCCCGCAAGCAAACCTGATTTAAAACCTCGTGCGCGTAGGATTGTTTTTGAAGAAAAAGAAAGGCTGTTTTCAAGCAAAAAGGATTGTGAATATGGAAGCGAACCATCAAGTGTATACCGAATCTCTGAACCAGGTGTAGCGCATGTAATGCTGACATCGACAGGAATTGTCGTGCCGGTTTGGGGCAAAATAACAGGTGTAGCAACAGAGTCCGGTTCTACATAGCAATTGAATGTGACTGAAGATTCTCCTTCAACAGGCTGGCTGCTCCCATCAAAACTTGCCATTCCCTCAACATAATAGGTCGTATCCATGCCGGATATCTGGTACGTAAATACGCGCGGATATACATCATTAAAAGGCCCCCATTTAATTTTATATTGGGTTGTATCCCAGTTGCCATTATCACTGATATTTATCGGGGAGAAACCATAAGGGAGACGTTCTTCTAATAAATATGATTGGACATCTGTGGCAGGAGTAACCGAAACACTGATTTCTGCAATACATGGCTGATCCTGGGGGATGGTTCTTAAAATAATATGCTGATTCGTTGCATGGGCAATCGACACATATAGGCTACAAAAACAACATACTATGGATAGTGCAATAAATTGAGTAGCAGCGTTCATTTGAAAATCCTTTTGTTATGAATGAAATGACGCATTGTAAAAAAACAGTTTCATTTAATGCAAATTAAGGATTATTGATTGGGAACCCAGCAGCCAGGTTTGCCGCCACCAACATTTTTATAATTTCCCCCACTTTCTAATAAAAACCCTGCGCGTGTGACATAATCAATAGGAATAGGATTTGGATCGGTTGTCCATGTGTAACCATTTCTCCAGTGGTCTCCATAGGTTGTGTATTCTTCTAATGTGATTATATTATCGGAATTGATGTCAGCAGGATGCTTAATGGTTGAGTCATGTTCATAGGCCCCGACATCAACTTTATTATTTGCTACGCGGGGATTGCCTTCAAGATCTGTATCGGGTATTACTGAAGCGTAGTTTGTGTATCCGCTTTCTATGATGCCGACAGTTCCATAATCGATACATGGGGATGATGGGACAAGGTGATAATCGTTAGTGTCGGGATCTATAAATTCTGGCGTTATATTTTCATTGTTTTCTGCGTAGTCCCAGGTGGCTGTCATTTCGTTAATAATGTTATTAAAAAAGTATCTTCTTGAGCCCCCTCCTTCCATAAAAAGATCACCTCTTCCTGTTAATCCAGTATTGTTAGAGATGATGTTGTTATAAATGTAAGATGGGCCTGTTATAGAAAAAAATACACCGCCTTCACTTTCGTCATTATCTTTCGAATGATTATCTACTATAGTATTATTTATAAAATGCATTATTCCAGATGAAGTGAGGCTTAGTCCACCTGTATGTCCATTAGGTGCACTGTTTTTGGCAACTAAATTGTTTTTAAAGGTTATGTCAATTGCCTTAACATATAAGCCGGCGTAATCATTAGAAATAGAAGTGTTTTCTATCAAAAAATTATTTGTAAAGGAAAAATTATTTGTAACTATATTATCATCATCATAAATGCATATAGCACCATAATAGTTTTGAGCGGTATTATTATTAATTATATTTGAATTAAAGCTAATATTGTTTGAATCGTTTATATAAACTGCACCACTTTTATTAGAGGCTCTATTATTTTGAAGTGTATTATTATTGAAAATTACTGTATCTACTCCTTTAGCGTTTATATAAACAGCACCGCCTTCACTTGAAGAATTGTTTGAAAATAAATTATTTTCAATTAGTACCTTTGTTGAGCTACTCTGAATATATATTGCACCACCATGACCTACAACTGTATTATTTGTTATTATATTATTGCTTATTGTTAATAATGTAGAATAATTGACACGTATAGTTCCCTGAGTGATAGCTCTTGAATTATTATTAACATTTTCAGAAATAAAATTATTTTTAATATTCACTATTGGTACATTATGCACACAAACAGCAGTGCCTCCTATATCATAATGGTAAAGAATGCATTCATTTCTAAGAAAATTATTGTCCTCAATATCTATTGATTGTGCTTCATAAATGTACAACCCCCCACCAAAATTTTGCGCTATATTATTTAAAAAATTATTATTTTTGACTATAACATAATTAGCTTTTCCGATATATATTCCACCGCTATTGCCAGCATATTGACTAACATTATTATTCTTATTATTTTTAATACAACAACTGTTAATATAGACATTCCCTCCGGTTGTTATATATAAACCACCACTATATGAGCTGTTTCCATTTTGTATAGTAATTTTTATTATAAAAATATTTACAAGACCATTTCCTCCATTGATAGTTAACACACGCTTATCTTGTTCACCATCATCAAGAACTACCTGTCCCGGATTCAAACCAGGTTCTGCCGATATGCTAAGATCTTTGGGATTAGCTGAAGAGTAAGAAAAAACACCTTTATAAACACCTGCAGCTAAAAATACCCTGTCTGATTCAACATTTTTTTCAGCATCTTTGAGTGCTGTTTGAAATTCTTGTGCAGTTGTCACATGAAAATCCTGAGCACTTGCAATATTAAAAAGACAAAACAAAGATAATAAAACAATGATCAATAGTTGAATAGGTTTCATTAAATACTCCTTTTTTTCTTTGATTATACATACAGAACAATTTTATTTACATAGAAATTATCAGTAAATATGACTTTTTACCTCGTAATGTCAACAAAATTTTAACAAAAAATAATAGTCGGGTGTTTGTCTGCGTTATTTTTAAACACAATCTGTTTTTTGTTCACAACAAAAAATCATTTCCAAATTTTTTAGGATAGCCATGTACAGGGATGGAAGCGAAAAACAGCTTTATGTAAAGCCTTTAATTCTTTAACGACCTGACCATTTTTTTATATTTGGGCATTTCTTTTGCGAATGTTTGATAGTCTTTACTGGCTGCTTTTTGAATGGCTTTTAATGCTTCTTGATAAAATTTCATTTCAAAAAGAATTTTAGCTTTTGTGTCCCAATATTTTGCATCTTCATTATTTAGAACAATTGCCGCATTAACAAGGCTTAAGGCCTCTGTTAGTTGCGTTTTATCATTGTCTAATAGAATATTGGCCATTGTATTTAGTGGGGTTGATGTCATTTGCAACGCTTTTGAATAAGCATTTAGCTCTCCTTGAACATTTTTTTCTTTTTTGTATGCATCCGCTTCTTTTAATAAAACACAGAATTGACATTGTTCTTGATTATCTCCCCTCAGGGAATACTTAATAATTTGATGACGATCTTTGTTATCTTGTTTTGGTGTCTCCATAACATCAAGTGCGTCATCGGGTTGTTTTAAATATTTTTCCATCACAAGTTCTGGATTACCATTCTCGATCATAGAATAAATCATCAACAGGCCAAATAAGGCAAAAATAGTCCCTGGACCTGCATTTTTTATGGATAGTCGTAATCCAGCAAAACGCGCCTTAATATCTGTTTTGTTTTTATCTTGATCTGTTTTGTTGGTATCCTGATTTGAATAAAGTCCTTTGCAATACAACTTATACCCCAGAACAATACTGACTGTCCCACAAAACAATACGCCTAATCTAAAAATAAGTGCGTAAATCATAAAAATGATTTCTTGTGTCATATATATTCAGACCTTTCTAAAAAAACATATATTATAGCCAGTTGCCAAATAATATGAATGGTGCCCAAAAAAAAGGGTGAGAAAAATCCAGTTTTTTCATTTGAGGATTGTTTTGAGTGTATGGTATTTGATCTTCTTTTGAGCCTCTTTTGGCATTCAATGCAAAAGAAGAAGGCTCAATCTGTCCGTGAATAAATTTTATTTGAGTATCCTGGATAGCTTTTAATTTAGTTATTCCTTTTTGACTTGCATATGATTTATAAAATTCCTGCATAAATAAACCTGTACTTTCATCGTAAACTTTCCATAATGTTGCGATGACTGATTTTGCACCACTTTTTATTGCAAGTGAAGCGAAACTATCAATTTCTTTACCATTAGCATCAATAGTTCCTTTTCCTGTATTACAAGCAGAAAGTGATAATAAATCAACTTTCCATCTATACTTCACCATTTCTGTAAGCATGAATTTGTTGCCATCTCCAAGTAAAAGATAGGATTCAGACCCGCTTTTAGGATTTAGTTCAAAATGACTGGCAATATGTAACACGGGATGCCTTTTATGATTCAATGAAATCAGCATGTGCTTATTAAAGACTGTATTATCTAATGCATCAAAATTGAATGCTTCATCTAAGCGAACATTACCTTTTAACACCCCTTTTTGATCCTCTGGATACAAATTTTCTTCTAAAATAATGTTATCTAATTCACTGGCGACGAACTTGAGTTCACTAAAATTTAATATTTTTTTTGTGATTCCCATCCCATTGACAGTCCATGGTCTTTTGGGCCTGTCTTTAATACCGGCATTTGAATCAGGAGAGTAAATTGCAAACATATATTTTTCAGCAAGAAACTTTTTTCCATCGTAAAGTGCACCCATTGGAATATATCGTAAAGGACCATCCAATGAAAGCATGATAATCCCCTCCTTTACATCTTTTGCAATGGGAGAGAATAATGTTTCATATAATTTATTTGCACAGGCTAAATATTTGTCATTATTATTTTTTTGAATCGTTTGCTCCATAAAATCAAAAATAATTTGATTGAGAGAAGCTTTGTCTATATAAACCTCATATCCTTTTGAAACATATAAAGAAGAATGTAAGATCATATACACTTTTTTTGATGTGACCAGATAGTGCAATAAATATGATTTGTAACCATATAAATCTGATATTTCATTTAATGCATCAAGCAGAGGCGTATCACTATTAGGGGATAATAAATCTTCGTAAACAGATGTTGTATCCAAATCCATAATTATTTCTAATTGTACTTTTTTGAGAAAAGCTAAAAAACAATTTTGTGATTTTTTGAGTTTGTTAGCGCGCAATTGTTGCACTTGATTAACTTCATTAAAATGTTCTTTTGTTTCAAAAATACTACTGGATTGAATATCATAATTTGTTTCATTTTCATTCAATGAAATTGTATTCCTGTTCTTGTCTTCCATTCCGCGAAAAGTTTCAATACCCATGTATTCCAAATATTCTTCATTTTTCAAAAGATCTAACACGTGTTGCGCTTCAAAAAATCTTTCCTGACGAATCAACAAATCAGCAAGTTTTCTGTATGCACTTAATTTACTTTTAACAAATGATTTTTTATATCGTTTACTGATGCTTGAAAGATGAAATCGCATTTCCTGAATGGTATTGATTGTCTTTTTTCCAAAATAGATTGCCAGGTCAGGATTATCCCGGGCATCATAAAGATTCCTGAAACTATCTTGAACATGCCAGATTTGTTCAGGAAGTTTATGAGACATTGCAATACAATATGCTTCTGTTAAAAGTGATGTTGCTTGATCAAAAACCTTTGTCTGGATATATATTTCGCCAAGATTATTTAATGTCATTGCAACCAGCGGATGATTATCGCCATGATGTTTTTTATATATCGATAAAGCACTCAAATAATAGGCTTCTGCTTTTGCATGTAGATTAATGGACTTGTAAACAATACCGAGATTATTCAAATCTCTTGCTGTTTGAAGTGAATCCTTGCCACTGATGGACCTGTCTATGGAAATGGCCTGTTGGTATTTTTTTTCAGCATCCTGATATTCTTTTTGTCTTAAATGAATACCAGCAATATTATTGATTATTTTACTTATTTCGCAATTCGCTGACTTGTATTTTTTATGAAGTATTTTAAGACATTGTTCATATAAACGTTTTGCTTCATCATAATCGCCCAATGATTCGTAAATCATTGCCAATATATTCAAACTTCTGGCATATTCAAGATGATCCTGTGTGCCAAATAGTTTTTCTGCAATTTTAAGGGATTGTTGACTATATTGCTTTGCTTTACCATATTGTCCGCTTTCATGGTACAACCTAGCCAACAGGGTAAGCTGGTTAAAATATTGTAGATGATAGATGTCAAATTTTTTTTCAATCAAAAGCCTGGCTTCTTCATGAGTGACAATGGAATGTTGAAAATCTCCTATTTTTTCATAGCATTCGCCCAGTAAAGATAAACTTTTTATTTTTTGTGGAACAGAAAAATTCTTTTCTGTTGAAATTTTTTTAAGGGTTATAATCGCATCATTATATCTTTTATCATTCATTAATTTTTTTGCAGAATTGTAACTATACTGTGGCTTTATGGGTTGATTTTCTGACATGGAAGAATCCCTGACATTGACAGGTGAATTACTGCAACCTGCTAAAAATACAATTAATATAACTATTTTAATTTTTAAAATTTTCATTGGTTATCTTTTTTAAATGTATTTGTATAAAATTAAAGCATTATCAATTGTTTATAAGCAAAAATTATACCCAAATATTTATTATGACCGGGATTTTTAGAAAGGAAATGGAGGAAATGGGGTCGAAGGTCGAAGGGTCGAAGCGAAGTTTCGAAGGAGCTTTCGAATGGGGCGGACCAAAACAACAGTTTCAACATATTGAATTTAAAATAAAATAAATAATCAAACAAATTTTTTTAACCCTTAGAATGCCCTTTTTGACCTTCAAATGGGCATTCTAAGAAAACTTAAATATCCCAATAATATAATATTTATTATCATAAACAGATTCATTAAAATAATGAAAAATTGCCTGATCTTCTTTTACCTGATAAGTCTCCACATTTGTTGTACCTGTGAGTGAATCTTTACGTTCATCAAGAAATTGTATTGTTTTTGAAACGATGATCAAAGGCAAATTCTTAATTCCGGGGGTCACCTAATTCCGGGGGTCACCTAATTCCGGGGGACACCTTACTTAATTGATTCAAGCTCAAATTTCATTGAGTTTGTGACCTTCGATTGACTGACATCGCATTAAACACATTTTACATAACCAGCCGGTCCAGCGGATTCGCTGACGCTCACCGCTGACCTCGTTGTTATCCTCGTAAACTTGGGGCGTAGAGACCCGTTACATTCTTTATTTGTTGATTTGAAGTTTGTTTTACATTTTTTCCACATAGGTTTGATTCTGAGATCCACGCACCCGATTATTGTTAGTCAATACACGA
>Ga0272440_1002964_pt1 | contig 12949 bp, 10 predicted proteins | sample SSMMMBAug17_FD_192440 | JGI IMG/M metagenome (GOLD analysis project Ga0272440, IMG submission 192440) | Marine sediment archaeal communities from Little Sippewissett salt marsh, Falmouth, MA, United States - SSM-MMB-Aug17 | ecosystem: Environmental > Aquatic > Marine > Wetlands > Sediment ...
TTTTTCCATTCAGCGTTGGGCTTTAGCCCTACGCTGTTCTTGCAATTGTCGAAATCGTTCATTTTAATTTTACGATTATTTTATTTTATAGACCTACTCGGCGAATACTTCTTTATACCCGAAAATATATGACCGCTTACTTAAATACCAGCCCAGGGCAACGCCCTGGAATTTAAATTATCACTCACCATTTTTTGAACCAGGATTACGCTGAAAAAGATGAATAAGATGAAATAAACACTGTCTTTTAATCATCTTATTCATTTTCTTCTGTGTAATCCTGGTTCAAAAAAATGATGAGCAAATTGTATTCACCGGCTATTTTGGTTACACTCTTATAATTTACTACGATATACCCGAAAATATATGATCGCTAACTTAGGAATGCTCTGAAAATAACATACTCATTTTTCTTGATCGTACAAAAAAATAAGGTCGTGTAGAGACGTAGCATGCTACGTCTCTACAGTACATTTACCTCAAAGCGAACAATATCAATAAATGGGGAAGTTATTTTCAGAGATTCCCTTAGCGTTCATAAGATCTACCCGAAAATTTCTGATCGCTTACTTATCAATACCGAAACGGCCAAAGCTTAGTATACGACTTAATAATCCGCCACCAATTGGCGATTCCTCTAGGTTCAAATATTAAAAAAAGAACAATAACCAGTCCAAAAGAAAGCGGTCTGAAAGCGGTTGCAAGGTTCATTTCTGATGGCATCATTTGACCGATGCTTTCAACAAAATTTTCTACTTGAAGATCCAACATGCGAATGGCGACCGGGCCAAAAAAAGATCCATTGAGTGTGCCCAAACCGCCGACAATTGCCATTGCCAGATATGTAATGGAGGCATGAAGAGAAAAAGATTCAATACCAACCCCTCGAAATAAAAACGAATGAAATGCGCCGGCTATTCCTGCAATAAAACCACATATGGCAAATGCAAATACTTTTGTAGCCCCAGGGTGCATTCCCATGGCATCGGCAGCCCGATCATTATCTCTTACTGCGATAAGTGATCTGCCATAGCGTGTTCTCAATAAATTTTTTACCATAAATGCAAGAATAACAACCGCAACCAATATGGCATAATACCAAAAAAAATAATGCTCTTTTCGTGTGACTTTACCTGTGAAAAAAAATACACGCCCCACAAATATCGTTTGACCTTGATTAAAGAAATCCAGAAAATTGATCATCCATTGAAAAATCATTTGAAAAGAGAGTGTTGCAATGGCCAGATATAAATGTTTCAATCTGAGAGATGGAAGTCCTACGATAGCGCCAAAAATTGCACCCACACATCCTGCACAAAAAATTAATAATGGCCAACCATGTGTAATCAAAACATGAGAATCACCCAGCATGCGAGAAAAAGCGGCGATCGTATATGCACCAACACCTACAAATGCAGCATGACCAATTGAGATCAGTCCTGCAAAACCTGTTAACAGGTTCAATCCCAGAATCGCAATAATCGCTATTAAAATATTGTCAACGACCAGCATCGACCGATTATTCAAAGTAATCAATAAAGGCCAGATAAACAGAAAACTCAAAAATAATGTAAAAAACAATCTGTCTAAATGGGTTGAAAAAATGCGTTGTTCTTCCCGATAGGAAGTATAATAATTGCCTGTAGTTAACCATCTATTTGCTGACATAATTACACACGTTCTATCTCGTTTATTCCATATAATCCATGCGGTTTAAACAGAAGGATAATTAATAAAATAATGTAGGGAAGAACTTCCGCCGTGCCGCTCAACCCCCAATTGCCATCCAGATACCCACTGGCAAATTGTTGAATCAAACCCATAATTATTCCGGCAACAATTGCACCGGCAATAGAGTCTAACCCGCCCAGGATTACAACTGGAAATACAGTTATTCCAAATGCTTGAAGTGTATCAAAATTAAGCCCTGTAATATTGCCAATAATTGCGCCGGCAGCAGCGGCAGTCAATCCTGCCATTGCCCATGCAAGTCCAAAAACACGAGGTATTGAAATTCCTATTGACATGGCCGCCAATTGATCGTCAGATACTGCCCGCATTGAAATTCCCAGGGTTGATTTTTTGAAAAACCACGAAAAAATGCCGATGAGCAAAAACGTTAAAACCACACCCACCAGTTGGGTCCACGAAATGGATACATTCCAGAAACTGATTGGTGTTTTGGGCAAAAATACTGGAAATGAAAAGTTTTCCGTGCCAAAAGGTGTGAGATAAATAATGCCATCAAGTATAGACATCAGACCGATGGTTACCATAATTATTGAAATGATCGGTTCGCCGATTAATCGTCTGAGAAATATTTTTTCTACACTCATTGCAATTAAAAACGTTACAATCAGACTTAATACAAATGATATCACAATATGAAGATGCATCCAGACTGTCAATGCATATGTAATAAAACATCCCACAGCGATGAATTGTCCATGTGCAATATTTAAAACACGACTGGATTTGTAAATGAGGACAAACCCCAAAGCTGATAAAGCATAGATAGATCCAACAACAATACCGCTGATCAATAATTGAAAAAAATAGCTCATATCCCCTCTTTATTTTCCGAACTTTCCTTAACGTTATTCTGTACACAATTTGTTTGTTGCACCGAACTTTATAAACTTTGGCCAAAAATGAAATATATTTTAACAGATAACAAATATTTATGTCAATGAATCAGGTTGTAATTCGTTACGAATTCCCCAAAAAAAACGTATGCAAAGATAAAACTTATTGACTTATTCGAGTATCTTTTAAAACAGCGCGCATAACCATTTCAAAAATAGTATCTCTATATTCTGATATATGTTCAGGCCTGCCAACAAGCAACCATTGTATTGTCAGATGTTCAATAAAACCTAAAACCATATTACGAACCAGATAAGGATCAATATCATCTCTAAAAACGCCTTCTTCAATCCCCTCCTTATAGATAGTTACAATGGAGCCAGAAACTTCACGCACAATTTGATAAGCCTCAGATTGAACAAACTTTCTGTTGCCTTTCAGGCTAAGCAGCGCGACAGAGGTATATTCCCTGTTATTTTCGTAAAACTCTAAAAATACCTGAATAACCATTCGCATACGTGCAGATGCGCCATGAACGTATGGAGCAATTTGTTTGATTCGTTCAAATTCTTTGGCAGTATAAATCTGTGCAATTGAAAACAGGATTTCTTCTTTTGAGGAAAAATATTCATAGATTGTTGCATCAGAAATTTGGGCCATTTTGCTTATTTCTGATATCGTTGTGTTTTCAAATCCTTTTTCGCCAAAAACTTTCAGTGCGCTTTCAATAATATTTTGTTCTTTTTCACGATTTTTTGCAGTATCTTTCTTTTCTGCACGGGACATCATTTTTTTTTTCATAATCCTTCCTTTCTCTTCATAATATTAACCCAATTCATGTGACATGATTAATCTTTCCTTGAAAGGTATGGCTTTCGGCCATTTTCATGAATACAACCATCACTCAAAAATACAACACGACGTCTGGTATTTTCAATGAGCGAAACATCGTGGGTTGCAAACAAAACAGTTCCACCCAGGTGATGATATTCATCCAGTAAGGCAAGAATAATTGCAGCAGAATCCGGATCCAGACTGCCAGTGGGTTCATCAGCGAATATTATTGATGGTTCAGCAGCCAGGGCTCGGGCAACAGCTACACGCTGTTGTTCTCCGCCTGAAAGACTTGGTGGGAAAGAATGGACAAAAGATGTCATGGCAACGCGGCTCAGTACTGCATTGACTTTTTGTTCGATCATGCGTCTTGGGAATCCTTGCGTTTCAAGTACTAAGGCCACGTTATCAAAAACAGATCGGGTACGAATGAGTTTGAAATCTTGAAAAATAATGCCAACACGCCGCCTTAATCGATGAATATTACGTGCGTTAAGACGAACAAGATTGAGACCATCCATTATAATCTGACCTTTGGACAGGCGCTCGCCAGCATACAATAATTTCAACATGGTACTCTTTCCTGCGCCGCTTGGCCCACTGATAAACAAAAACTCATTTCTAACAATATTCATGCTGACATCACTTATGACTTTCTTTTCACCAAACTGTTTATAAACATGATACATTTGTATGATATGATTATTGTCTGTTTCAAACATATTGTAATTGTTTTCGTTGACCCTTGTAAAAGGGTTTGTTATAGAATTAGATTAAAAAAGTTAAGGGAGTGCTTTAATAGTTTTCCCTTTTTTTCCTCTGCTGAGAAAAAGATGGCTTCTTCAAGATCAGCAGGGGTTTTTTCCTTAACAAATAACAATACAAGAAAAAAATAAATATGTCAATTACTCAACAGTCATCACAACCAAAAACAATTAAAGGATTGGGACTTTGCTCTGGCGGTCTCGATAGTATACTTGCAGGCGTATTGTTAAAAAAACAAGGCATTGACGTGCAATGGATTTGTTTTGAAACCCCTTTTTTTAATGCTGAAAAAGCAAAAGAAGCATCCAGATTAACAGGCATCCCGCTTATTGTTGAAAATATCACCCCCATTTATCTCAAAATGCTAAAGAATCCAAAACAGGGCTATGGAAAAAATATGAATCCATGCATGGATTGTCATGTTTTGATGTTTCATTGTGCAGGTCAACTGATGTCTCAAATTGGGGCTGATTTTTTGTTCAGTGGTGAAGTTCTTGGGCAACGCCCCAAATCACAGACACTATCAGCCATGAACTATATTGAAAAGCATTCTGGATTTCAGGGATATATTCTCCGCCCGCTATCTGCAAAACATCTGGCGCAGACGATTCCAGAAACTAAAGGATGGATTAACCGCGAACAATTGTCAGGCATTTCTGGACGAGGCAGAAAGGAACAAATCTCTCTGGCGCAACTATGGGGAATTACAGATTATCCCAACCCGGCAGGCGGATGCCTGTTGACTGATTTGCAGTATACAATCAAATTGAGAGATTTATTTGAAAAGGGTCCTTATCATGATGAGCGAGATTTGTATCTCTTGAAATGGGGCCGACATTTCAGGCTAAATGACTTGTATAAAATAATTGTCGGTCGAAATGATGAGGAAAATAAACAAATTTCGCATTACTATTTAAAAGAACAGGATATTCTTTTGGATACCCCTGATATTCCAGGACCTTTAACCTTAATCCCCTATGGATGTGATCAACACACCATTGAAACTGCTTCAAAAATTTTAGTTTCCTACACAAAATCGCCTGTCAACGAACTTGCAAAAGTTCAATGCATTTCCCCGAATGGGTCAACAATTATTCAAACAAGGCCTGTTTCAAAAGATATTTCTAAAAAATGGATGATTATTTCTTGAAACGATATGTCAATGACACCTCAATGACATTGTTTCGTATATGATTTTGCAAAGTGCCTGCCTGTGTAGTTTTCTGGCTGATATCTTCATATCGTTGATATTGATAACCAATGTTGACATCCAGATTTTTTCCCACAAGCCCCAACCCAAACCCAATACTCGTGTCTGGCTCTGGATGAATCATCCCCCGATCAGTACAACAGGAAAAGCCCATACGAAAAACAGGCGCAAAAAATTTCATGACATGTTTACTTTGATAAACTGATCCAAAATAAAACATATGAACATCAAGTTTCTCGTTTGTTTCACTGATACCAGATATATATTGCGTTGTTTCATCGGAATTTTTATAGCGAAGTTTTTCCCATTGTATCTCACGAAAATCCATAAGCAGCTTCCAATTATCAAATAGTAAATAGCGAAAACCGATACCCCATGACATGGGTATTTCAAGATTATCATTATCAGAATTAATCGGACTTGGAACAGGGGTGTTACCATTAAAACCATGTATTTCAGTGATTTGTGATGTAATCATATTGTTCAGTCGCGTTTGTATAACAGCACCTGCTTTCAAACACTTAGATATATGCCACAAAAGGCCAAGATTAAAATTGTTGCCACGATACTCGTGCGAAATAAATTGCCTGTAATTTTCATCAAAGTGAGCAAGATTTGCACGGTATCCATCCATTGATGTTTCTTGTTTCAATTGATTATCAAACAGATTATCTTGAAAAAAATTCCAACTGAACCCGAAAGACCAGTCAGGATGGAACTGAATACCATATGCTATTGAAATTGCAGACATGTAACCTTCCTGATGAAGTTGCCATTGACGATTATCAGTCATTTCATTTTCGTCTTTTTGCTGAAAAGAAATGGAACGTTCAAAGGAATACAGTGGATAATATGATATGGCAGCCGCCATATTCATTGACAAAAATTGAAAGGGACAGTTAAACCCCATAAAATTAATTTTAAATTCATTTATATTGGGTCCATCAGTACCCGAAAACCGATCCTTATCCGAATTCGATATTTCTTTTAAGACTGCACTGTAAAAACCAAAAGTGACTTGTGGCGTTGTAATTAATGGTAATTTTGCAGGATTTTGTATGGCGAATAAAGGATCATCCATATTCACAATTGAAGTCCCCCCCAATGATAGCGCAACAGGGCCTGGCGTGAGAGGTCTCAGGGAAAAAGGGAAAACAGGCGTTTCACTCTGACAATGCGCCACATTGTTATGACTTATGAAAAAAATTAGAAAAATTAAAATATAGGATTTCATGTGAAACCTCATTGGATAAACTCATTTTATTGAAAAACATTGGATGTCTTTAAGATTGGTACATCTTTCAATAAATATGCCAGAAAATTTGTGCGGAATAGATCATCGTTTTTTAGAACCAGATATGGACTATTTTTGTAAAAAAATATGAAAATATGATTGATAAATCATTTGACTGAATTAATAATTCATTTTCAAAATACGTTTGAACCAGGTTGCGGAAAGGTTTTTTGATAAGTATCAAGCTGGTAAATATAAACCAGATTGTCATTGATGAAACTATTTATCCAAGAGATTCAATCAATCTTAAGAGAGTGACGTTATTTGGTGAAAATCTTCGTGATGTATGTCTTGTCTTAAATAGAAAATGTTGGGGCTTTGATATGGAAGATCGCCCTGAAAAGTGGTTACAATCTTTCAGAGCGATTATGTATCATTCATTAATCAATTTCAGGCAAACGTTTGTCCATTAAATGCAAACATTTTTCGATCAATATCCTGCATATCAATATATATCCGATCTTCAGCTATATTTAACGCTGCCCCCAAAAACGTATTCATTTTTGGCGCAATATCCTTACTTTGTTCAGCAGTAAGACCAATACTTTTAAGCTGAACAAATGCTGTGGGGGTCGATTGGCCAGCAAATAGCATGGGGATATTTGACGATAATGAAACCATCATTACACGCTCCGGTTTATTCAACAACCCGGCCATAAATGACGAAATATCTGAAATAACTGTTTCTGATTCTATGTTTTGATTTGTTTTAATACTTAAATAAGGCATTTCTTTTTCTCCTTTGCAATTTTGAACAGTAAATGTTAATCAAGCGTAAAATATTTACACTTCTTCTTGGGTAAATACATTGAAAACGTAAAGTTTTACAGTTAAAATTATTCAACCCATTCTATTGATAACGATATAACAAGTTGAATATATTTAATATTATAAAAAAATCAGATTTTGGCACAAAGCATGCTCTATAAAAGATTCAACTTTCATTATGAAATAATAAAAAAAGGAGGCCATTATGAACAGAGACATTACAACCGAGGAAGCATTATTCATTATACCCAAACGATTCTTTTCATGTTTGATAATTATATTGTTTGGGATAAGCATCTGTGCAACATACGCTGATGCACGTATTGCAACATCATTGGAGAGCATGAATCAATATCAGCCAAAATCACCCACAAACGTTCAAGTATATATTCTGCCACAGTTGGATAAAATACAGATTCACTGGCAAAGTGATGATCAAACGATTACAGGCTATGCCATTTACAAAAATGGTATTCTTTTCGACACCAGCCCAAATCCATTTTATATTGATTACTGGCACAGGTCTGAACAGGGGCCAGTATATGAGATTACATCGTTTGATATTTTTGGCAAGGAATCCGAAGCCTGTAAGCCTTTTCGTGTCAGATAAGCGAATCTGATGGTTTACATAAGGCAAATGTGCCGCAACCATAATGTGTTTTTTTACCAACATGAAAAATAGCCGCCATATCCAGATATGGCATCAAAAAGACTGGAATATTTTCATATGTCAGTTCACCTAACCACAAACCTGGCTCATTTTTTAGTGCTGGTGTTAAATTATATGATATGATGCGCATATTAGATGCAATTTCCCAGGCCTTTTTGACTTCAATCAAAAGATTTGATGGCACCAGGTCCCAAATGTCTTTTCGAATTCTTGATGATGAAAAAAAACTCCATCGCCGAACAACTGACTCAATGATTGTCTGCATTTCAGGTATAAATTTATCTTTCATTTGAGAAACATCCTGAACATCAAACTCAAAGGGTCGTAACCAGATCAAATGATTGCGATTTGACAAATGTTTATTGTAATACTCTTCGGTGAAATGATGATTCCATTGCAGGGGTTTCGGATGATATCTTAGATTGAGCTGGGAGTCATGGATAAGCGGTTCCCATTTGTCACCATTTGACACCCACACCGATAAAATATCATAATGGCCCCATACACTCATTCGGGATTGTGGAATATTTTGTTCGGTAAATCCCAATTTTTCCATAGCAGGTATTATGGCTTCCAAAAAAAAGCCATGATCTGCACTATCTCCGATCAATTTAAGTTCCCAATAAATAATTTCTCCCTGACAGTAATTGCGTTTGGTCGTATAGGGAAGAATCACTGCATGGACAGGCCAGGGGAATTCAGGATAGGGATCTTCAATAGCTGGTCGTTGGAAAAGGTTAAGCTTGTTTGTATCCAAATGTTTACGCCACAATCGTCCATCTCGGGTTGATACAGAATCTGCAATGGCATAACCTAAAGTTTTAGAAATTTCGGCTGAAAAATCCAAAGGCAATCTTATCATTGCCGAATTGACACGCCAGGCAATCAAGTAACGAAACAGTTTGATGGAATGCATAAAAAAAAGAGATTTCATTTTCTAAGCCTCGTTCTGGAATACATTTGAAATACATTTATCCGGGTCGAACTTAACAAAATCAAGTAGTTCATAAAAAAGCGAGACCTGTGATTCAGTCCAATTGCGCAATTTCCACGAATCCAGAAAATCACGCGCTTCAGGTCGAACCTGTGCCAGAAATCGCCCCCAGTAGAATTGCTTTTCCGATGGATCCTTAATGTCTAAAACCTGTCGCAAACGATCCTGTTCTTCAAGATACAGGCCACGTTTGAAAATTTCTGCCATTTCAAGATAGCCAATAAAATCTGTCGCTTCAAAGATGAGTTTTCCTTCACGCTCTCTTTCTCTTCGATGCACAAACTGATATGGTGATGCAAAGAACTTTATATACAGACGATCCTGCAGCAATGTTTTTTCATCAAAAATGGCGCTGCAAAGCATATCAGACATGGTCAAGGTTTCACCGCCTTTAAACACGGGAAAAATCTGGATATTTCCAAGCCAGTCAGGCCCCTGTAACATCATTATTTCCTGGAGCAAAGGTTTTAAATTCCAACGATTGGTGCAAAATATAAAACGATTGTCATCAACCTTATGATAAAAAATTTCATAACTGGTTTTGGGAATTTTTTTCAGCGGAAAGTTCACAAAACCCCAAAGGGCAACGCTATGGCGCGCGTAGGAACGAATAATCGGTTCTCGCACCATAACGTTATTGCAGAAATAGCAATAATGCGCATTGATCAGGCGTGCATAATAATGGCATCTCAAACAAGGTCCATCAAAGGCTGTCTGGGGAATCCCCAGACAGCCTTCTTTTGCTACAATTTCAGGAATATCCGGCTCATCGGCAATGTAATCCAGAGTTGCCATTAATTCACTGCCTGTTTTGCTAATTCGAAGCCAATCATAGGCATTTTGCATCGAGCGCATCCTTTAATGCATTGTAGTTCTTTAAGAACTTGGTATCGGTCCACTTTGAAAGATCAATGGGTTGTTTCCATTTATCATTTACATATCGGTCCTCCCAGCTAATCAGGTAACTTTCCGGAAGTAACTTGATTGACAGTGCGCCCAGGCCAAGATATCGATTTTTACCACATTTATGCGCCAGGCCATCTTCAAGCACAATGCTCCATAAGAGGCGTTTCAGTTCTTCTTCTTCCAGGTTCCAAAATCGTATGGTAAACTTACATGTATTGCCTGGCAGAATGCCTTTGTTATACGATGCCTGGAATGTATCTGGTGCAAAGTCATCAGCCTGTTCAACACAGGGGGCAACTGATGCATGTGTAAAAATGCGCCAATTTTTGACTTTAAAAGGTTTGATATTGTCTTTGGAAGCTGTTTCTTTCCATTCCTGGTTGCTAAAAACCCATTTCCCATAAGGATAGGGTACCTTGAACCATGCAAGAGATGGATTATCAAAGTATCCAAAATCAACAGTCAGGCGTCCCATCAGTGCTTGGTTGGGGCCATGACCAACCCATCCAAATAGAGAATCAGCATCGTTCAACGATTGGATATTGGGACTCATCACGCTGGAATCACTGGCAATGGTATATATATGACGAATCATCCCTTTGAGTGTTTTTGCAGGAATCGCATACTTTTTGTTATCGTTTCGCGCATCCTTGTTGGGTGGGGACATGCTGAAAAAATCCCAACCATAAACAGTGTCGCCTTTAATTTCACTTGTAAATGAAGGTTCACCACTTTCCTTGATTGTAAGCGGTGTCAGCGTTTTGGCTTCAAGTATCAACATACCGCAATGACCACCAAAGCTGCGATGAGAGATATAACCATCTCTTGACAAAGGTGGTGTGGTGGCTTTGATATCTGCTTTTAAGGGAACCACAGGTGTCATGGCTTCTGCCAATTTATCCTGATTAACGATTGCACGTTGCCAGGGGCCATCGGATTCAAGCTTGTCTGGAAGTAGTAAATTTAGCCATTTATCAACCAGTTTAGAAGGTTTTGCAGTTTGCCATTGGAGGTTGCATACATTGGCATTGACCCATCCAAAACCAGATGTCTTTTCACCACCTAAAGGAATCTCACCTTCTTGAAAATCCCTGAGTATATGGGTCAGCACTGTAAGCACTTCCTCATCTTTTTCAACGATATCCATGATATCAATACGCATATCGAACATGAGCTGCTTGCCATATGCAAATAAATAATCACATTTGGCTTCTTCAATAGGCTTTCCAGTTGATGGATCCATGCGGACACCATCCATAGAGCTAAACGTTTGTTCCGCTGATTCGGGATCTTTTAAATAGGCATCAGAAAATAAAAGCAATCCACGCTTGCCTTGTTCACCAAAAACTCTTTCAAGCACATAGCGAGTTTTAGGAGATTTTTCTCCCCAAAGGGTTTTTAAAATCTGGGATGCACGTTTACGAAAAGCACCCTTGATTGTACTTCCAGGAATATAAATTTCCCAACCATCTTTGTTGTCAGACTGTTTCCAGGTGAGCATTCTCATAAATACAGTATCATAAGGTTTGCCATATTGTTTTGAAATAATCTTACCTGCTGGACCACCGGCACGAAAGTCAGTGAGGCTTTCCTGGGATAATTCCTGACGTGTACGATTACGATAATCTTTGAGAAAGGATATGACATTCATGTCGTTCTGAATACTTTTGGTCAGATTGGTTCTATTTTTCATGTGCTTATACTGAACTCTCATGTGCGCAGACATGAACTCTTTCCAGGTAGCGGATTTGATTCCTTTTGGCGGGTTGTTTGGCTCACGCCAATCCCATTCAGAAATTTTTCCATCGCCCACCATTTGTTTGATCATGATATGTTCTTCACGAATGGAAATTTCCATATCAATCCAGGCATCACTTTGGATCAGTTTGATCTGGCGGTCGATCTGCTGCATGATTTGGGGATATGATTTTGTTAACAGCTTTTCAATTTTTTTAAGCAATGCGGCTTCATCAGTTAAAAGGGATGAAACCTCCTCAAAAGCGGAGTCATCAAAGCCCAAAGGCGTAGCAATGTCGTTCCATGTATCCTTATCAAGTGATTGACCACCTGACGTGGTTTCTTCCAAAATATCAAGTGCACGCTTGGCTTTTTTGGCTTCTTTGCCCATCGTATTCTCAAAAGACTGAATCGCCGCTTCTTTAGATTCAAACTTTCGATCAGCGAGCGTTTTGACCTTGTTCAAAAGTTTTTTCTGAAGTGGATATTTTCCCTTTGACAGTTTTGACATTCCGGCTGATGGAAACATCCATACAGTCTTTTCTTGCCCCGCCTGATTTGTCATGAGGGCCAAAATTGCTTTGGGCAAAAATTGTTTGAATTTGGTTTTCCAATCATCTGGACTGGAAATCGGGCCGCCAATACTAAGATTGAGGCGCTTGGTTATTGGAGATGGAAGATTGCGTAAACCTTCAAGGAGAATACGTCCCTCAATCGCTGCAAATGCTGGCACGTTTGGATCCAGTTTTCCCCAATTCCATCCAACCAGAATAGGATTTGAAGCATCAATATTGATACCAATGGTCAAATGGTTTGCCTGAGTGGTGATATCAGGTTGTTTCAAAGGCTTTGGAATGTCTTTATCCAACTGAAGTAAACATCTGCCCAGGCCTTTAGTTTTTCCAGCGCCAAACCAGAAACGACCGCATTTGATTTCTTCGATAACATAGTATAATTGTCCGAGTAAATCACCTTTTCTTATCAGGCTGTCATTGATATCCATGCTGAAATCAAATATTGAATTTTTAAAAACAGTTTCCATCTTATAATTGGCATTGGCTTCAGCAGCGGAACGATCCTCATCCAGGCGTATGCCCATACGTAAATCAAAGAAATTGTTATCCGAATATGACTCTTTCGTCAGTTTGCATTCCACACGACGAATTAGCGTATCAGGCATAGGAG
>Ga0272440_1002966_pt1 | contig 12948 bp, 10 predicted proteins | sample SSMMMBAug17_FD_192440 | JGI IMG/M metagenome (GOLD analysis project Ga0272440, IMG submission 192440) | Marine sediment archaeal communities from Little Sippewissett salt marsh, Falmouth, MA, United States - SSM-MMB-Aug17 | ecosystem: Environmental > Aquatic > Marine > Wetlands > Sediment ...
CGTAGCATGCTACGTCTCTACACGACCTTATTTTTTTGGACGATCAAGAAAAATGAGCATGTTATTTTCCGAGCATTCCTATAAGGAGATATCTATGAAAAAAACAATGGATAAAACCCATTTTCCTGATATGAAGTTACTATACAGAGGAAAAGTAAGGGATATTTATGATTTAAATGATAAATTATTAATTGTAACCAGCGATCGCATTTCCGCTTTTGATGTTGTCATGAATAATGCGATTCCTGATAAAGGAAAAGTACTCACTCAAATTTCGTTGTTCTGGTTCGAAAAAATGCAATCCATTATCCCAAACCATTTAATTACATCGGATGTTGCACAAATGCCTGATATCTGTCAACCCTATGCCAGCAGCCTTGAAAATCGGACGATGCTTGTAAAAAAAGCAAAACCATTGCCGGTGGAATGCGTTGTTCGTGGTTATATTTCCGGTTCTGGATGGAAATCTTACCTAAATGATGGCACAATTTGCGGTATTCGATTGCCTGAAGGTCTTAAGCAGTCTGATGCCTTACCCGAACCAATTTTTACCCCATCAACAAAAGCGGAGCAAGGCGATCATGACGAAAACATTTCTTTTGAAACTGTTGTTAATATGATTGGGAAAGACAATGCTGAGAAAATAAAAGATTTAAGCCTTGAAATCTATCAGGAAGGACGAAAATGGGCCAACGAAAAGGGCATTATCATTGCTGACACCAAATTTGAGTTTGGTTTTCTGGAAAATGGTGAATTGGTATTAATTGATGAAGTTCTCACACCGGATTCATCACGATTCTGGCCCAAAGATCAATATCAACCCGGTGGCCCACAGGTCAGTTTTGATAAACAATTTATGAGAGACCATCTGGAACAACTCGACTGGAACAAACAACCGCCACCACCGGAATTATCACAGGAAATTATTGATAAAACACGTGAAAAATATTTAGAAGCCCTGACACGACTCACAGGTATAAAGAATGTTTGAAATTGCATCTACACCCATCCTGAAAATTGACATTCAGCAAATAGATCTTGAGGATGAACGATATCGAATTTCAATTCAAAAAAATTTTAGTTTGTTATGTCAATCTATTCAACTGATGGGTGTAATGACGCCCCCTGTTATTCAGGAGAAGGCGTCAAAGTATCTTGTGATCAGCGGTTTTCAACGAATTTACGCCTGTAAAGTCATTGGTATGGAATTGATACCATGTCATGTTGTATCATCAGATTTTTCAGAACATGATTGTGCCAGATGGGCTATTGCTGAAAATGCCAGTCAACGAAGTCTGATACCATTGGAACAAAGCAGGGCGTTGCGTCTCATCGAGACAATATTTCCTGAAAAGGCAACTGTTCTTGCAGTAGCTCAGCAAATGGGACTACCATCCACACAAAAAGCAATGCATCAAATACGACCTCTGTGTCATATGCCGCAACACATTCAAGATGGAATCGCAAACGCGTATATTGCTATTCCGATTGCACACGCATTGCGTCATTTTTCTGAAAATGATATCCGATGCGTTGCAAATCTTTTCAAACAATTAAATGCGGGCGTGAATATTCAAAGAGAACTATTGTCTACATGTGACGAAATTGCAAAACGTGACAACAAATCAGTTGCAGATATTCTTAATAGTGATTCTGTAAATTCTATTATGTCCAAATATGCGGATGATAGAAAACAACGCATTTATTATTTAAGACAGTATTTAAAGAGGTTGCGCTATCCCACTTATACATCAGTCAAAAGTAAGGTTGAATCAAGCATGAAACGTTTAAAACTTAATGCACAAACACAACTGGTCCCTCCCCCATTTTTTGAAAGTGACATCTGGCAAATCCAAATAAATTTTATAAATATCAAGGAATTAAAACATTCTTTAGCAAATGTTTTATCCAGAACAGATGCAATTAACACAATAATATCGCAGGACATACAAATATGATTACATTATTGGATTATGGTGCGGGTAATGTTCGAAGTGTTATCAATGCCATCGAACAATTGGGAGAAACTGTTAAAATAGTGGAAAGCGGTGAAGATATTTTATCTGCACAAAAACTTGTCTTTCCAGGAGTTGGCGCTTTTGGCAGCATGATGGAAATTTTGGCGCAAAAGGAACTGATTCGGCCGCTAAAAATATATCTTGAAAAAAACCGTCCTTTTCTGGGCATATGTCTGGGGCTGCATGCCTTGTTTGATGGCAGCGACGAAGCACCAAATATCCCCGGCTTAGGGTTTATTTCGGGCCAGGTCAAGCGGTTTAAAACCGATCTTTCTGTTCCACACATTGGATGGAATGGCATTATATGCCATCAACCCTCAATTTTATGGAATGGGCTTGAAGAGCAGGAAAAAGTCTACTTTGTTCATTCTTACCATGCTGTACCTGAGAAGAAAGATATCATCTTATGCGCGACAGATTATGGATATCGCTTTACCAGCGGAATTCAGTCAGGAAATGTCATGGCAGTGCAGTTTCATCCGGAAAAAAGTGGCCAAACCGGATTGCGTTTATTGCAAAATTTTTTAAAAACAAATGAACAAAAAGTTTTGCCACATCTATCTACCAAAAAAACAAAAATATCGAAAAGAATTATCGCCTGCCTTGATGTACGTGCCAATGATCATGGAGACCTGGTTGTAACGAAAGGTGATCAATACGATGTTCGTGAAAAAGGCAATGTTCGAAATCTGGGCAAACCTGTTGAACTTGCTCAACGATATTATGAAGCCGGTGCGGATGAAATTACATTTTTAAATATTACTGGATTTAGAGATTTTCCTTTAGAAGATATGCCTATGATCGAAGTTTTAAAACAAACATCTCAAAACGTTTTTGTTCCGCTGACCATTGGCGGCGGCATTCGTGATTATACAGATGCCAATGGACAATTTTATTGTGCATTGGATGTGGCATCCGCCTATTTTCGTTCGGGTGCGGATAAAATTTCAATTGGGAGCGATGCGGTTGACATTGTTGATTCATATCTTCAAACAGGTCAAAAAACAGGAAAGAGTGCAATTGAAACCATTGCCAGGGTATATGGAAATCAGGCTGTTGTCATCTCAATTGATCCGAAACGTGTTTATGTTTTTGATCCTGATGATGTTGCTCATCAAGTTGTTTCTACCCGATATTCCGGTCCAGGAGGGGAACAATATTGCTGGTATCAATGCACAGTTAAAGGGGGACGTGAAGGGCGAAATGTTGATGCGATCACTCTTGCACAAGTCTGTGAAAAGCTAGGGGCTGGAGAAATATTACTTAACTGTATTGATCGTGATGGCACCAACCTGGGTTTTGATATCGAACTGATTCATGCTGTTCGGTCCGCTGTCTCTATCCCTGTGATTGCATCCAGTGGTGCAGGATGTGCTGAACATTTTTTGGATGTATTTGCCCAGACAAAGGCTGAATCTGCACTTGCTGCCGGCATATTTCATAGAAATGAGGTGCCGATTCAAGAGGTTAAACGTTTTCTCGCACCACAAGTGGAAATTAGACAATAATTTTACGCGATCTGATCTGACAGGTCAAACCAATACGACCTGTCAGGTCAGTTGCAAAAATCTGATTTTTTTTAATGTTCAGACCGCCTCTGTCTATTATTCATATGGAAAAAAACAGGCAGGCCCAGCCCCCAAATCATGTTGTTCACCCCTTGGGGGGATATAATAAATGGGAACACGCGTGTTTCCATTTGGCAATACAATTGTAATGAATTGTTCACGCCGGGGTAATGGACGATCAACAATCTCAAACTGGCTGTCAACACCATTAATATCTGAAACATCTGGTGCGCGCTCTTGTATTGGAACTCTTTGCAATCCTCCTTTTGCATAAGCAATATTGGATCTGGCTTGCAATTCAGCAACAACCCCTTCGATAACCTGTTCTTGAGCATTCTCTGCGGTATTTATGTACTTGGGAAAAATTACAGCAGCTAATATGCCCAAAATAACCAGTACAACAATAATTTCCATCAAGGTGAAACCATCACATTTGTGTTTGTTTTTAATACGCATTTTTACCTCCATTTTGTTTAGTTACTCAAAAATTGTATAGCCATATGATTCTTTTCTTGACCTGAGCAGTAATAAATGGCATTTCAATATTAAGATTCGGGTCTGAAAATTTTTTAGGCCCTCTATTATATATAGACAAAAAAAATCTTATTTTCTTACACTTTTGGAGGAAATAATTATGAAAAAATTTGATTTGGTAAAACAATACCTGTTAGACCTTGAATTTCCAATCGTTGAAGAAGACACCGCTGAAGAGTTGGTTGTTATCGATGATGAGGAAAACGGCGTAAAAAATATGGTCATTGATTGTGAGGAGCCAATCCTTGTAATTGAGCAGGTGATCATGAATGTCCCAAAAAATCCAAAAAATCTGTTTCAACGATTATTACAAATGAACCGAGAAATTGTTCATGGCGCATTTGTACTTGATGATGCTGCTGAAATGATTATCTTTAGAGATACACTTCAATTGGAAAATCTGGATTGCAACGAACTGGAAGCATCAATTCAGGCATTGAGCCTTGCGCTCAGTGAATATGGATCAGAATTGCTGGAGTTTCATAAATAGGACAAACATCATCATTTAATTTTTATATATCCAAATCTTTGATCTTGGCATAATTATTGCCTTTCTATGAGTTTGCATAATTACAAACAATATCTTGCAAGGCAATTACTGTGCCAGAAAATAATTTTTGGATAATTATCAGGAGGACGTATGTCAATATTTAAACGTCTTTTTAAGGTAGGGCAGGCCCAGGCGCATTCTGTGGTGGACAATTTTGAAGATCCAATCAGAATGTCAGAGCAGGGCATTCGAGATCTAAAGAAGGATCTGCAAGCTGCCATGAAAAGTCTCGCTGAGGTCAAAGGAATCGCCATTCGAACCCGAAAGGATTCGGAAAACAATAAAAAATTGGCAGCTGATTATGAACGAAAGGCCATGATCTTGCTTCAAAAAATGCAAAATGGTGAAATGGATCAGGCTGATGCCGAACGTCTGGCAACAGAAGCGCTCAATAAAAAAGAACAGCATCTCGGAGAATTCAATCGGCTTGCGATGGAAGCCGAGAAACACGAAACAATGGCCAATCAACTACAAAACAATGTGAATAAAATCAAGCAGACAATTTCAACCACTGAAAATGATCTTATCACACTGAAAGCACGCGCCAAAACAGCCGCATCTACAAAAAAGATCAATAAACAAATGGCAAAGATCGACTCATCAGGAACAATCGCAATGCTTGAAAAGATGAAATCCAAAGTTGAAGAGGATGAATCCCTTGCGGTTGCCTATGGTGAAATGATCTCTGAGGATAAAAGCGTTGATGATGAAATTAACGCGGCAGTGTCAAAGCCATCATCTAATACATCGCAAGATTTAATAGAACTAAAGAGAAAAATGGGGTTAATGGTTTAAGTTATTGACGCTGGTTTCTTTTTTCGATTTTTGAAACCAGCGTTTTTATTTTTCGCGTTTTTCAAAGACACAATTATTATGATAGAAGGAGCTATTTCATGGGATGGAAAGATTTGTTTCGAAAAAAAGACAAAGAAGAGATTCAAACTGACATTCGGCTAAACCAAATCAAACCCGGTTATTTTTTAGATTATGACCTGAACACGTGGGAAGTCAAAGCTTACAATAAATATGACTGGGGCGGCGGAGATACCTCAGATGAATGGCATCTTGTAAGTGCAGATGATGCACTTTTCCTGGAGCGCTCGGTGGATGATGAAGAAGACTACATTATTTCAAGAAAGATTCCATTTAATAAACTGGGCGCATCTATTCGATCTCATTTAAAGACTTATGAAGATCCGCCTGAGGAAATCACCTATGAAAATCGAACTTACTATCTTGAGGAAAGTGCGGGCGGTTACTTTTATCCGGGCGGACAAAATGATTTCCAAGAATTGTTGTCCTGGACGTATGAAGATGAGTCAGGAAAACATTTGCTTGGCATTGAACAATGGGGTGAAAATGATTTTGCCGCATGGGTTGGTGCACCAGTTGAAGACTACCAATTTACCAATATTTTACCCAATTAATTCAAATCAGGTTTTTACATCATGCAGAGTCAGTATCAACTTCGATTCTATTTGTTAATGTTTTTCTTGATGATTTTTGCAGGAACAACATGTTTTAAAATTTTTGAAGGTTTGAGTTTAGGTGAGGCGTTTTATTTTTGCGTAGTGACGATTGCTACAGTTGGCTATGGCGATATCAGTCCTGTTACAGCCCCAGGACGCGCAACTGCTTTAGTACTGATTGTATTAGGAGCCGGCACATTTCTTGGCGTCATGGCCAATGCAACAGAAATTGTATTTGATAAGCGCGGCAAACAAATGCGATTGGAAAAATTAAATATCATTATTGGATTCTTTTTCAGTGAAACCGGCACCTATTTACTCAAAATATTTACTAATTATGATCCAAAACTGGAACCATCTGTACGAAAAGCGTTTATGATCAATAGTCAATGGAAGGACAGTGATTACACCGCTTTAAAAAAACAACGACAAGGTTTTCAACTGGACATTGATGCCAACACCATTCGTTTTGTTGAAATAAAGAAATTTCTTGATGAAAAAGGAGAAGAGTTAATTCGATTACTTGAAAATCCAACGCTTCAAGAACATGAAGATTTTACAGAATTGATTATCGCCGTGCTTCATTTAAAAGAAGAATTAAAAGCGAGGCATCAGGTAAAAAAATTATCAGAAACCGACCGAAAGCATCTTGCAGGAGATTGCAAACGTGCGTACAATCAAATGGTTGATCACTGGATTAATTATATTCAATATATACAAAAGCGATACCCATTTTTATTTTCTCTTGCTGTGAGGCAAAATCCATTTGATCCAGATGCATCGGTTGAAATACCATAAGGAAAGATGTTTATTTTGGGCATTCCAACGTTTCGAAAAAATCATTCTCTTGATAAAAGATAATGCGTACAATGTTTTTTTAAGTCTGCTCTGTAGAAATAAAATTATTTTATGAAAAGGAGGTTCTTGATGTATTTAGCCCCACTAAACTATGATAGATTTTTTAAAAAAATATTTTCTGACCTTGACATCGCCAAAAGGTTCCTGGAAGATTTTTTGGATACGAAAATTGAAATGATTGAAATGATAAAAAACAGGCATGCTGTTACCGATGATGCCACCTATATTGAATTTGATTTCAGATGTAAAATAGATGGTGCGTTTGTGATCATTGATATGCAACAATGGTTCAAGGCCGATCTTGTACAGCGTTTTTATCTATATCATGCATTAAACACAGGACTTCAACTGGAAACACTCCCAAAAAGAAAAATTGTTATTGACGCACCCTCTCAAAAAATTAAAAAAGTTAAAGATTATCGATTACTGGAGCCTGTGTATACCATAGTCTGGATGGTTGAAGATACAATGCGTTTCAAATGTGAAGATTATGTTTCCTTTATCATGTCACCTGAGATCGTTCTCGATTTTGTACGAAATGATAAATTGTGGAAAACCAATGACATTCAATTGATTATGAATGAACATGCACAGGTGATAAAATCTATATCAAACAAGTACAAAGAAATTACTTTTCTGGAAAAGAATCGCCTGGTTTTCCTTTTTCAAAAAAATATCGTGACCAATAAAAAACTTGAAAAATATGTCAAATGGTTTGAATTTGCTGAAAAAACGAAAAATAAGGAGAATACTCGAGATGACTTTAAAGATTTTGAGGGTGACCCTGTTTTTGATGAAATGATTCGTCGATTAAATCAATCCACGCTGTCCGATGAAGATATTCAGTATATTCATAATGAACATGAGTCATGGGAAGAAGTCCGACGTTTTGAACAGGAGTTTATGGAAAAGGGCATAGAAAAGGGCATGGAAAAAGGCATGGAAAAAGGCATGGAAAAAGGCATGGAAAAAGGCATGGAAAAAGGAAAAATTATTGGTGAGATTAATGCGTTAACAACAATGCTTTCCTGTCCATCATTACCACCATCTGTCATTGATGAATTAAAGACGAAAATTCAAACGCTTAACGATCATTTGGCCATTAAAGACGAAAATTCAAACGCTTAACGATCATTTGGCCATGTACTGAATTCGGCGGCGATGGTTGTAGGGCGAATACAAGATTCGTCCTACATTCAAATGTTTTTTCAGGGAACTTCAATGCCAAGAATGATCATGCCATCATTGGGCGCGTGATTACAATGAGATAAAATGTCAATAATTAACGAATCCACCATATGTTCCAGTGATTTCGTTCTATGAGACATCAGAATGTCATCAAAACCGATAAAATCCAATTTGTCATTTTTACTGCTGGAACCGGCTGGTGCGGCATTTACAACACTCATTGTATGTAAAAAAAGTCTGTCCTTCGCACGAAAATCAAATATTTGACCGACAAATTCTTGAGATGCGATTTCTCCCAGTAAAAAACTCTCTCCCATTATCGCCCGCACCATTGGCAAATTATTTTTCATCAAAATGACTGGCGGATGCCCGGCAGTAATAATATTTCCAGTAAATTTTTTAAAATTTAAATGAAGATACGTGACTGATACCTGATTTTCAGAGACCTTGCTTTTGATTAACTGTGTGTTCAGTGTTTCAAAAAATGATTCTGGTGATTTCCGATTTCGGACATTTTTCTGAAACAAAAATTTGGTCAGCAAACAACAATATAGTGAAAAGAAATCTTGCCCCTTTACATTTGCCATCAAGATATCATATCCAGCTGGCTGCGCTCGGACATCAATTAAATTGAAATCCGCATGTGATGCTATCGTACTCGTGCGGGTAATGGCCAGTTTTCCCTTTTCAGTTTTACATCCTTCTGATAGTAACATTTGATACATAGCATAAATAATGGGATAAATGAAATCTTCTGACACAGGTGATTCATCATTTTTTTGGGGTTGTGTTTTTTGGTCAATCACTTTTGTCAGTTCATTGATCAATGGCATACATTGATGCAGTGAAAGTGGCAGGACTTCATTTCCAATAACTTGTGCCATGTTCAAGAAAAGATTTTTATTGGCTTGAAAGTTTTCACGGGTTGATGCGCCAATTTTTCCTGTGGGAAGATCCCCCAGTACCTGTTTAATGCCCTTACTGATCTGGATTTCTGCTGAGGGTGTCCTTTCTGACTGGCGATCTTTAAATACGGCTTCTGCAAAACTGGTATCAACAAATTTTTCCAGATCAATTAAGGTACCAATTCCCATGTTGGCATTCATATAGCGTTGAATGCGATCCAGAGGTTCGAGTTCAGGATATAAATCATTTGTTTTCACTGCATTTTTTCCAGAAAGGACACCAGACAAAAGGGGTTGTTTTAATCCAAGTACTTTATTAGGATCCAGAAATGATACCGCAATTTCTGCTGCCTGTTCTGGATTGGCAGTAATATAATCACCGGATTCAACGAGTAATCGAACAAAATCATGAACCGCATCCGGATTGGATTCAATCAATTCCTCGCGCATGGCCACGACACAGCAAGGATGATATTCCCACATATCGTTGGAATGAAAGAGTAAATTTGCTTTATCAGATGCAATGGCTTTTGAGCCAATCGGTTCAGCAACCATATATCCACATGTTTCTACATTTTCTGACATGAATTGTGTCATTTTGATCGGCGGGGCAACTTCAAAAAATACATCTACCTTTTTATCTGTACCTGATAAGCCCGGATATAAACCAATTTCCTTAAAAAACATATGCGCCAGCATATGATGAATCGATAACAAATGCGGAATATAGAATATTTTATTTCTAAAATAGTCAATATGTCGTGATTGAATTGGAAACGATTTATTTCGAACACTGATGCTTCCATCCTTGTGCGCAAAAAGTATCAAACGAATCGGTACCCCCGCACTGAATAAATCCATTGCAATAGGGGCCAAAACAAATGCAACATCCACCTGCCCCTGTTCAAGTGCCTGTAAAACAGGGTTCCAACTGGTCATACAATGGGTGTTCAAAGAAAAATAGTCTGATTCCATTTTACCGGATTTCATCATGTGGTCCAGTACACCGAGGGTAAGATGATCGGTAATTTGAATATGCGCGGCATTGATTTCCAGTTTGCCATCTTTTAACCGATGACTGTAATCAATTGATTGAGGTTCAGGCTCATCCTCCGCTGATTCACCTTCAAAGGCTTTTTCAATTGTTGACAGCATTTCTGGAACGCCGAAGGGTTTTGTAATGTAATTATTGGCACCAGCCTTAAGGGCTTTATCTATTTGCTTTTTTTCACCCTGAGCGGTCGCCATAATGAATGGAATATGATCAAACACTTTCTGTTTTCTGACCCATTGCAAAAGAGAAAACCCATCTTTATTTGGCATATTCCAATCGCTGATGATAAGATCAATATCCGAATTATCAGCCAAAATTTCTGTTGCTATCAGACCATCACCTGCTTCTAAAATTGACGTAAAACCAATCTCTTTTAAAATTTTGATAGCCATTTTACGAACGACTTTTGCGTCTTCGACAATAAGAATTTTCAAGTTAACATCAATTCCCATCTTGTTTATTCCTCAGATTTATGTTTTTGTACCCAGTGGTACAGATCAAAAATTTTAGTTATCTCATTTTTGTTTTAGCAATACATTATTAATTTCGATTATTTACATATCGCAATAATTTATTTTTATCAAGATTGTTTTTTTATATTTATTTTATTAACATTGTTCTGACAATAATTTAGAAATCAATTCATGAAGTACAGGAATCAGAGAGAAGAGAATGGAAAGGCATTGTTGTTTTGTCCCGGGCATTTGATCCAATCGCAATTTCCCGGAATATACACGAATCAAAACAGATTATTTTATCAGTTTTGAAAAGTCTGTCAGTGATGAAAAGAAATTCATTGCCCCAAATTAAATTCAATTTTTGCACTATTTCCAGCTCTTGCAAAGAATTCATTTTTTTTTGAGTAATATTTTTGTTTCGGGCTATTGGGTTTCTCTGGTATTGTCATAAAAAGCAATTTTCTTTCTAACAGGGGTTTCAATATCTCAGACCGAAAATGCTCTCTATGTTTCAGTCTTGCAAAATCCATAATTTCTTTCGTCGACCTTGGAATCATACAATACTTTAAGAGTACTTGCTCAGTAATTTTTTCGATATCTTGCTCGGTAGCTTGCTCGGTGACTTGCTCGGTAGCTTGCTCGGTGACTTGCTCGGTAGCTTGCTCGGTGATCTTTTCGATATCTTGCTCAGTAGCTTGCTCAGTAGCTTGCTCGGTAATTTTTTCGATATCTTGCTCGGTGACTTGCGCGGTGACTTGCTCGGTGATTTTTTCGATATCTTGCTCGGTGACTTGCTCGGTAATTGGAATAATTATTTTAAAAATATCATCTTCAATAAGTTGCGGATTTCCACTTTGTGAATAGATTGCTGTATATTTAAATAAATTTCTAACACCTGAGCCTAATTCATCTGCAAAGCCTATTTCTTTAAAAAGTCTGGCGATAATTGGATTCTTCGGAAAAGGGGTAAATGTATTAGGGTCAATCAATCCATATCCATGTGGCCGATTTGCATTTTCAAAAACAACTTGATTCGGTTCAATAATCATTTTTGCTGGAAAAGCGTGTGAATATTCTCTATGAATAAGGATATTACCAATTGCTTCTCTAAAAATTTTGTTTCTAAGACTGACACGTACATTTTCTTCTAAAAAGAAAGGATCTGGCAAATGTTTTGCGACAAAAGCCATGAGTCTTTCGTGGCTTTCAATGAGATTCGTCCGAATGTCATCGCGGTCGTCGTAGCGGTTAATATTTCTTATTCTTAAAATCGCATCTGTCTTATAGTGAGGTAATGCGTTGAGTATGGTTTCATCCTTACCAAAAATTAGAATCGCAGCAAGCGTCAGTCCTTCTTTTCCTGTTTGTAAATCTTTTTTAAAAAGTTGCGAGCTTAAAAGCAGCTCTTTATCAGTCATTTCAAACCAGGGGTGTGACCCACCATTCTCATTTTTGGCCCTTATCTTAACCCTTGCGATCAGGTCTGATCTTAAATCTTCAAGTGTTGCAAATGGAAAAATCGTGTTCTCAGAATAAGTGGTCTGTTTTCTCAGGTAAAGACGTGCAATATGCGACGTATTTTCTGTAACATTTAAGTCTCCATCATCGTTTCTATCAAATATTTTTCCAGCAGTTTTATGAACCTGGGAGCTTTCTGGTACATATACATAAATAATTTTTTTATTATCAATTTCAAAAATTTCAGGAGATAGATAAAAAGGAGGAAATAATTTTTGAGGGTTATTTGCTGTGGTTATAAAATTGTTTATTATCGGGTAAACAGCATCGTCATCAACGCCACAAATGGTTCTATCATCCTCAATACCAAGAAAAAGATGTCCGCCATGCCTGTTTAAAAATGCGCACACAGATTCAAAAACATCCTTGTTTAATTTAGATCGAGATGATTTAAATTCAACAGAAATGCCTTCACCCCTGTTCATGATACTCATGAGATAATTTTTTTCCATTATTACCAGACCTGATTGTTTACCTGAGTGATTTTCGAATACATTCACAAAAAGTCGGACTTGACTTTTAGGTGTATTCAACAACTGGAATCAAACCTATGTGCGAGAAATTTTAAGGAATGCGCCCTTGATTGTCGATAATCGCATATCTGAAAGAAATGAGACACTGTTTTCGCTTTCCATATCTCCTGGTAATTAATTGTTGGGCAGTATCTTTTTCGTCAACTGTTGTAAGTAAGAGGTCATATATTTTCGGGTAGAATAAAGTAAAATGTTCGTCCGCCTTGCAAAGCTCGCCCGCCTGGAGCTGAAGCTCCAGGCTATTTATGTGTCGTCCCTAAAGGGACTTATAATGTCTTTTTAATTAAACACTTCA
>Ga0272440_1002967_pt1 | contig 12947 bp, 3 predicted proteins | sample SSMMMBAug17_FD_192440 | JGI IMG/M metagenome (GOLD analysis project Ga0272440, IMG submission 192440) | Marine sediment archaeal communities from Little Sippewissett salt marsh, Falmouth, MA, United States - SSM-MMB-Aug17 | ecosystem: Environmental > Aquatic > Marine > Wetlands > Sediment ...
CTATATTTTGTTACATAATCTAAACGTACAAAATTAGGAGTATAACAACAAAATCAGCGGCGTTAGCCCGTTGAATTGTTTTGTTATCATCAATTAGTATTTGAGTTATATTGAACATACAGGTGAAATAATTTGTCGTCAATTCGTTGATATTTAGATTTAAAATTAAGCCGATTGAGTATTTGCAAATCCATTTACCTCTATTCTCTCGAATGAAAGTCTGATTCTTAAGTCGATTGCTTTACTGAGTAGAATATTGATATTAAGTACTTGGAGAGAATTTCTGAAGACTAATATGTCCGTGTCTGTTTGCTTAAATTAATTACAATGAATAGTTTAACCTTTTACGAATACAAGTTCTTCTGCTTCATGACTAAGCCAGAGCTTGTATTCATTATTATTAATTTCTTCAGTTCGAACAAATGAAGAGAAGTCTGTAAGCCTGACGTCTCTTGTGTCAACAACCATATCATTTGATTTACGTAAATAATTTCTAAAATTGGATATTGCACCATTCATCCCAATATGAGTCGTTAACCTCCGAAAGAGTTTCGGCATCATGACGAAATTTTCAAATTGTTTTATGTCGGGTTTTCTATCAAAAATAAATTCATTTTGATGTCTTGCCCATATTCCGTTTGGTTGTCTTTTCGCATCTTGGGTTAATTGAATTAAAGCATTTCGTAAAACAGGATATAGTCCACCATAAAAAGTGGGGTAAACAAGACCTTCTTTTAATAGTTTTGCATTTACTGATTTTTTGATGTCTTCAACTGATAGTAAAACTGTTGGTTTTTTATCAGATACATCAAATCCCATATCTTCAGTAAAAACAAAGCCAATCAGTCTCCCAAAAGGATCAATACCGTTATATGCTAGCGTTACAGGCATCTTTTGCTTAAGCGGGTCAGAGATTCTATGTCTATCATTTTCTGTAATAGTTGATCTGTCAAAGCCACATAAATCTAACAATCTATCGCGTGCATTTTTAGCGAGATCTAAAGGTTGCTTTACAGTTATTTGTGGATAAACATTTTGAACTGTAAAGTGAATCTCAAGAGCATCTATTGCTTCAAATCTTATATTTGCCTGATATTTTGAATTAAACTTTGGAAATCGCCCATATTGTGTTTTTGGCCAAATCCATTCTTCGTGATTATCTATATGAAAAGATAAAGTATCGCCATCGGGGGATTTCCTGTCAATTGATACTGTACCTTTAATAATTCTGTAAGCCATACAGCCCCTCCAAAATCATTTTTTTTGTTTGATTGTACATCTCATTTCTTGAGTGGAATGAGCCAAAATTACAATCATTTAATTAACTTAGCACAAGTTTATTCTATAGAAGCGTTCTTCATATCCTTGATCAAGCTTAATCAGAACACTTCTATAATAAGTAAGCTCGCTACAGCTTATCTTGCATAAGTCTAATTCGATAGAAATACATGACTCCAGCCTTCAGGCCGGGTACTTCTTGAATAGGTAACTTGGTCAACAATTGTATTTTCATTATCTAAAAGAATGATTTTTCCTCCTGAGTTACCTAACCTTGCATTGTTACCGCTCATATTAAACCTAAAAGTGTCTCCAGGATCAATGATTCTGTGACCAATATTTTCATCACGATTATCTTTATCCCTGATTTTCCAGTTTGAAATATTGACTGATTTATCACTTCTATTTAAAAGAGTTACTGTTTCCTTTCCTTCCTCTGGATTAATAGCATTAACGAGAGCTGCAATAATTTGAACAGAACTATCTTTTCGAACAGGTTCATTAGGCTCATGAGGTTCATGAGGTTCTTGCCCATTCCATAATTGGCTTTGAAAAGCCAGAAAAATTGCAGTCCATCTTCCATCAGAATTTTGAAAAAACAAAGCACCATCTTGTTTAGAACCATTGCTTCTTGAAAATCTGCCAGTACTACCCTGGTTCATATGTATATCATGTATTCCTCTTTTTGGTGTAAAACCAAAATATTTATCTTTGCCTGAATCTGGTCCCCAGGTTTCTCCAAATGCGTAAATTTTTGTGTTTCCACAGTGAATTGCTTCGTTAATCAATGGAATAAGTAAATCTTTTAAATCATTATTGGGACCTTGTCTTTCATAAGGTACAATTTTCATATCGGATTTTGTAAATTCATTGTCTTGCACATAGTCAATAGCAAGAGGGGAACCTATCATGTTCGTTAATCCTTCAGACATTTCTAAAAGCCCTTTTACCCTCTCTCCACCATAATTTTCATCTTTCAAGTAAAGCAAATCATGTGGATGCTGTTTTGATCTTACATTAACAGCTATTCGATGACTTTCTTGTTTTGCATGAAGAAGGATCTCAATATGCGGACTAGCATCATCATCTAGTTTGTAACCTTTTGGGTAACCAACCAAAAGATTGTAGTTTTTTAGCGGCATTGTTTTCTCCTTTTGATTTATGTTAAAAACAATTTGAACAAATTTATATTAAATAAATATCAAATAGACGCGAGATGTTATCATCTCAATATTGTAAACAATTAACTCACTACTCAGAGAAGTAAAGATTTTTCAAATTTTTATAAACCTAAACCTAATCAAGGCAATGAGAATTATGATGTTCAAATTAAAAATTATTCTTCAGGTTCTTCAGAATATTTTTTATAATTATAATTGATAAGTATCATGACTTCACTAAGATTCTTCAAATCTATTACCTCATATTCATTCACAAATTTAGATGTCAATTCAACATTATTTTCATTATCAGATGCGACGATGTTCTTTTCAGGGTCAATGGTAATGAAGAATTGATCAAAAATATCGAACGAAATACTTGAGTCTTCAAAAATAAAAGTATGAGTATTAAGTTTTTGATCAGTATCTTCTTTTTCTATTTTTGTTTGGAAAAGTTCAGAACAAGTATTATCAAACAATTCTACAGGTATTATTTGTGGCAAAGAGACTGCTGTTGGATCAATTTTTCGAATATCATTGTCTAAAATTTCTGATTCATGAGTCCAGATTAACCGACTATTTCTTAAAACTCTATACCAAATTCCATCTTGAACTGGGAACTCACCCTGCATCAGTGAATTTGATTCTATTTTAATTATGTCATCATTTCGTTTTACAAAAACATAATTTTCACTTGAGCTACACTCCTTTTTTAAGTCTAATGTAAAACCATCTTTTGTTAAACAGATAGGTGCATTATCATCATCAAGAACAAGATTAAGGTTTTCCCAAAATGTACTTATACGTTTATATGGCGTTATATTTATACTTTGTAGTGGTATTGGGCGATTATTCGTTCCCCAAAAAACAATAGTCATATTTGTAAATTTTCGATTTTCTTCATTAAATGGGAATTGTTTTTTATCGATTTCTATAGCAAATGTATTTATATTCATGGCCGGGTTATTACTAAATTCTGGGCCTGAATTACCTGGATTAAGTAGATGATAAAAAACGTCTGGAAAATCAAGGCTCAATCGAAAACCCATTGTATTTGATAGTGTAGAGTTTGTTATTCTGCCGGTAACTTCCTTTTCATAATTTTCATCCTCAAGAGCTGAGTATTCGATAATAAATTGGATATCTGCAATTGTTTCAAAGTTAAAATTATTTGAAATCGGAGGTATTTCCAACATCCACCAACATGCAACACCACTGCCTTCAAAAGGATTCATTTTTTCCTGTCGTGGGTTTAATGGAATCAATCCATTTCCATCAGGTGAACTGGTGAGCACAACTTTTTCCATAGTATTGGGAATTGATTCAATTTTAAATTGATCATTTTGTTTTGTCACAATTTGAGAAGACCCTATCTGGGTTAGAGTTGCCTTGATTGTTTCATTTCCTGTTAATGCGAAAATTTTTATTTTGACTGATTGTATTTGACGATGGTAATGGCCAGGAAAATCAAGATCAAAATCAAGAAGATCTGTTCGAAAGATTAATCGACCTTTTTTTCTGTTATCTTGTTCACCATCAAAAAGAAGTGTGAAGTCAGATTTTAGAAAATTATAAAATTCAAGCGGAAAATGCCTTGACAAAGAGTATATCTTTGCAGGCGGATACTGCTTTCTTTCATCTTTAACTAATTTTTGATATTCAAGAGTTTTAAGATCTTGCTGTAATGATTCTCCGCCCATTAATCCTTGTACAGATACATCGAAGTAATTGAGTTTAATTATATTGAACTGTTTTCCCTGTGTCATTTCAAGGGCTTTTTCTGCCATGAGTGACAAGCGGGTAGCATAGTTGAGATATTGTCGATAGTTTTGTTTAGACTGGCGCGCCAGGAATGAGTACATATCTGCATTAAGAAACTGATTAGATATATATGTCAACACGAGTTCATTAAAACGCATTTCCATCAAACTGCTTTCAATTTGCCTTTGTGCGAGTGTTTCCATTATTTCAGCATTTTTTCGATTCAAATTGGCTATGGGCAAGTCGTAGTTGCGAAGTAACTCCTGTGATTGTTCTAATTGCAAGTGCTGTTGATAAACATTTAGTATATTGCTTGCTGAAGACAAAAGATTACCAGATCCCGATCCCAATTGGCCTAAATGTTCAGTCGTAGGTACACCTGCAGCAAAGCCAGCAAGGCCGGCAAAAATGGTTCCTATTCCTATAGCAGCACTGATCCCCCCAGAAATACATGACAGGGTTAATTGCATATCACTGTAAGACAATTGCTTTGATAAATGATCATCAAGTGTTTTACATCGGTTAATCTGATAATCGCAAATTCTTAGGTTGTTTGCTGCTTGTTCTTTATTAATACTTTTGACACGTAATTGTGAGCCAATTAATTGTAAAGCATGTTCTTGTTGCATCTTGCTGATTCTGGAAGATGCTAACTTTTCTCGAAAAAGGATAAAATCCTTTTCTGCTGAAATAGCAAAATTGATATAATTTTTCGCTAATGATATCAAATAATCAAAACGATACTGAGAAATATGATCTTCATTCATACCAAGAATATTGACATTATTATCAAGATTTTCAAGATACATACATGCTTTTGAAGTGTGTAATTGTATCAAAGGATTTATCGGGACACATGAATATGTTCCGCTCAAACTTTCAAATAAGCGTAAGTTCTCCAACTCTAAACAACTATAAACAAAATCTTCACATGAAAAAGGACTATTTGTGATTGTTGATTCCTGTGTTTGATTCGTTTCAGTGTTTTCATGAAGAGTATATATTGCATTATTTCCTTGGTCATTATGGCGCATAAATGAATGAGACGCAAAAGGAACCATGTTTGTTGAATGTGCCGTATTTGTTTCTTGATAACTTCTTGGCTTTTTTTGAAGATACAAAGATATTAGCGAATTATTATAAAAGCCATTCAACCCATATTTTTCATAACTATTGATTAACGAATATGTTTTTTCTGTATCATATGATATGCTATATTCAGTAACAGATTCAGCCTGCAACCTGTTTAGCAGCTTCGAAAGTTCAAAACATGCTTTCTCTGTATTGTCTCCATATATCTCGACTATTTTAGATAATTCAGCGTCAAATATTTTTTTATTGGTCTTATTTAACAATGAAATCATTTGTTTAAATTTTCGTTCAACATCTTTGCACTCATTTTTGAAAATTAATTCACACTCTTGTTCAGATAACAACTGAACTTTTTCAAATAAAATTGATATCTTCTTACAAAAAGTATCTATATCATCTCGATAATGCGCTTGGATTTCTAAAAAATCAGCTTTAATTTTCACTTGATCAGAAAAATCTAATTTATTCATTGCTTTATGAATAAGTCCAATTCTTGCCTTACATTCTTTTGGGATTTCAGGAGAATCATCCAGCACTGAGTCTTCATTTGTATCATCATTACGATCAACAATTTGTCCACAGATGGCTTCACCTTCTTTCCAGTTTGTACAACAATTTTTACGCCCATAACTATTCAATACTTTATTAAACATTTCAAATGCTAATTGCCTGTTTTCTGGTGTGTCATTAAAATAAGCGGCTTCACCGGCTAAAAGAAAATTTGCAGCATGACGTGACTTGAGCAAGGCTTCTTCAACCCCACGTTGAAAAAGTATTGTTTTAGTATTTGATTTTTTGGTCTTTGAAGGTAGATATAGTGGATCTACTGAAATTATTGATTTCCTGATTATATCAGAATGAAGAAATGGATATTTTATATTTGGAGGTGGATCTGCAAAAATGATACTATCTGAACAATTGACTTCATTATCATTTATTTTTTGTTCAACTTCATTAGGAAATATGTCATAAATCAAGTCATAATGTTGCTTAGCACGTTCGTATTCTCCTGCACTGTGTAAAGAATCGCCAATACTTAATGGCAGAACATAATAATAATAATGAGGTAATAGAGCAGTAAGTTGGTTGGTTAAGTCTGCCAGTTCAAATCTATCTACAATGGGATCATAATCTTGATAACTCAGATACGTATCTTTTTGATTGGCATTATCTGTTGAATAAATGGATAGGTCCAGTTGACTATCTTCATATACCCTATCACCTTCGTTATCAGGTCCTTTTAGTTTGACTATATCGAAATCATCTATATTGACAGAAATCCATTTAGACAGATCTTTTGGGTAACTTTGCATTCTGCAAAAATATTTTGATATATCTACTTCTGGCTCCAAACCATCCTTTGCTTTTGGAACAAAAAATAGTTTACCAGCACTTGCTTTTGCACTTGGATAATATGTAACATCAGCTTGTTTAAATATAGCCTTATCATTACCAAAAGAGTAAAAGCCTACACCACCCGGACCAATAGGTTTTATATTTTGATTCAATACTGGATCAAAATAGTGTATGTTAAATAATGGAAAATCCTCTGGTTTTGATACTTCAATTTTAATATCAAGACCTTTTTCTTCAAACTCTAAAAGGGCTAAACGAACGACATAATCCTGATTTAAATCTATTTTATAATCAATCTCTTTCAAAACTCGATAAGAGCAAACTGAAGAATTATCTGATTTAACTTTAATTAAACGAACAAAAGATCCTGCATTATCTTCAGGAAATATATCATCCCATTTAAAATTTATAAATAATTCTCCCGCTAACCAAACGATAAATCCTAATGGCAAAACAGTGTTAAGAATTGGGATAAATGAAAGTTTTTGTAAGAGAGAATTGAGCATAATAGTCCATACTATTTGCATTAGCATTTTTTGTGTATCACGATCAGAATCTTCACCATCTCCATTACGCATTGATAAGAGATAATAACTGTAGCTGTTGTTAGTTTCATTGGCTCTAAAGGCAATTCCAATATCGTCGTTATCACCTGTATTTATTTTAAACACAGCTTGATAGTCAGTATATACTGAGTTATTTATTGCCTGATTATCGAATAAAATTGTACCTCTACGAAAAAATGATTTGTTCAGAATGTCTTTTTCACTGTATAAATTCGATACTTCTTGAATGGAACCAGATTTACTGATCCATATAGATTTTTCTTCTTCAACAAAATTCTTATAAATATTGTTAATAATTGATCTTGAAAAATTTTCAATTAATAGTATTTCTTCCTCAAGCAAATCATTAACTTCTCCAAAAAAGTCTATTGTTTCACTTACTCCTTCTTCGATAGCTTTTTTAAACCTTTTAGAACATTCGTTTGATCCACCTATTATATTTTCTGGCATACGAATTAGTTCTTTTGCAAATTCACTAGGTGATAAATCTTTCAACTTTATAATATTTTCAAAAAAGGTTCTTATATTTGATTCAATTAGGTCTATAGCCATACCTATAACACTAAGTATATCTTCTAAAATATCTAATGGATTTCTAATAAAAAAACCTATTGGATTCTCCAAAAAATTTAATTGGGTCTTTATGAAACTTGTGATTAAGTTAATAATATCACAACCTAAATCTTCAATTAAGTCCTCAAGAAATTCTTCTGTTTTTATAATTTTTTCTGGAATAAGATGAGCAAATGGAAAGTCCCAGTCTTTTAACCAAATTCTTCTTAAACGTGATATAATATCACTAATATAATCCTCAATATCATCAAATAAACTCTCTAACTTTTGTATTATTCTGGAATGTGCTAATTCAAATAATAACTCCTGAAAGAGTTCTTCAATGCTTTTCGCAAATGTTACTATATCAAAATTTTTTAATATTACAGGAAGATTGAATCGCTTTCCCCCTTTTACATCATGAACACGCCAATATAGACTGTCTGAAGAGTCGTACAAATTTCGCAATTTTTCTAAATCTTCTTCTTTTCTAACAATCTTGCTAAAAAGAGGATATAAGATGATTGCTGCTGGATCGAAAGAAATAATTGCAAGTGACAACTTCATAAGGTCTTCAGGACTACTCATGAAATCGTCCCACGTTTCTCTAAGATCTTCGAACGTTGGTATTAGGCCGTCAGACACCCACCAGTCAGATCTTTTATCTAAAGCTTTTAGTCTCTCGGAGCTAAGAAGCTGTTTTGTAAAAGCAGGTCTCAAAGATGCTTTTCTTATTTTTTTAAGCAATTCACTGGCATTTAACACAAGATAGTTCTCATCAGCACATCTTTTTCTTACACCATAGAACATTTCCTCATATGAAGGTAACGTTTGTGAATAAAATGTTTGAACATGTTTTTGTATAAGTTCCTGTGCTTGATGATAAAGAGATAAGGCGATACCATATTCTTCATCTCTATGCGCTATATGTCCCTTTGCGATCAACTCATCAATATACAGTAATTCACGAATTGTTTTAAATCCTAGCTTGAACAATTCCATAACAGAGTTCTTAACTAAGCTTTCATCACGTTGGATAACTTTTTCTAAAATGGTTTCAGATTTCTCCAGTTTTTCTTTTAAAATTTCTACATTCCCTTGTAACAATGATGACTTAACATGAAGATCATAGAAATGTTCAGGGTATAGCAATTGATGTATCTTTAATTGATATTCAGAGTAATCATAAAATTTTTTACCTGTTTCAAATTTATTTTGATCACAACATGAAATATAATATCCTTCACCACAACGAAGGGCTTCTTGCAATGTAATAATTGCCTGATCACAACGAGTAATGGTTCCCTGTGTTGCAAGAAAATTGACATGATATTTGGCACGAAGTTCGTTTGGATTCTTCCTGGTTAATTTAATTAGATGTTTTCTATGGCTTATTGCAAAATTAGTTTCATAAATGTCTGGAATATCAGTTATATTACTTAGTTTCTCAGCTTTTTCTAAATCTTGTCTGGTTGCTGAAATCCAGGCGGACTGGATAATATTTTTTCCAAGATTTGATTCGTTTAAAAGGATTAATGATAGTTCTTTATTCTTACTATCAATGTTGTTAAAGAATTCTGTTTCATTTTGAAAATTTGAATTATCAAAAGGGCTTCGATATTCTGAATTGCTACCTAAATCTATGTTTTTTGTATTTGGAGTTTCGGTTAGGCGTATGAGTGCACATCGAATAATAGCTTTATCAATGAGCATGTGTTTAAAAAGAGTTTCTTTGTCAGTATTCATAAAATCATTACTCAATAATCCTCGCTCCAAGACTTCAGTACCCATTCGAATTAAAGATATTTCCTCACAATCAGCACTGGCAAACTCTTGCCTGAATAATTTTGATAACTTATCATTTCCAATATCAAATTTAGACACCAGATAAGCAATATATGCCCTTTTTGACAGCATTGATGCTTTTGAAGCATCTCCACAGCAGTCATCATCACAAAGCGTACAAGACATATCGCCTTGCCTTGATAGAGTAGAAAAAATTCTTTTTAATTCAATGCTGCTTAATTCTTTTGCTTTATGAATGGAATCTTCAATATCTATAAAATCAGGAATGTTTTCAACAGCCAGCCTTCCTGCTTCTACGGCTTCTCGAATAGCACTTTCAACCTGTACTGGACTAGCGGATGCAATGGTTGATATATCTAAAAAACCTGTTTTTGCCATTGCCTTTACAGTTTTAATATTCGGTGCTATTGCAATAAGTTCTGCCTGTTTCTTATATAAATAAAGCTGTTCACTATTAATACCTGATGATTTCAGATAAGGTGTTTCAGCTAAAACGTGTACATCCATTTTACGAAGTAATTCAATGGAATTGATTTTCATTTTTTCCAAATGTTTGACAACGTCTTCGTCTTCGATAATTTGTTCAAAAAGTGATAATTTTACAGGTTTTGACACTTCAATATTATATGGCTCTATTCTACCCGAATCTAATCTTTGTTCAGCTGTATGAATTAATTTATTACTTGGATCATAAATATGCAGGACGATATCAGCCCCCCCTTCACTTTCGGCTTCATGAACATCTTTGACAAAATCTTTTTCTTGATAATGAATGACAAATTTTCCTTTGCTATCTGTTTTGGTTGAGCCAAGATAATCATTTTCGCTTTTCTGGTCTATGTCATATGCTTTTATGTGATAGCCTTGTAATGGGGTTTTAGTTTTTTTGTCGATTATTGTTCCTATTATGTTGTATTTGTTAGTTTTTTTATTCATAAAAAAATAACTCCTATTTCATTAATGTTTATATATCGAAGACGAATTATTTATATGTTTTTATTCAATATAAAAAGTATTTTCCTAAATTAAATAATAATCATATTTATTATCAAAATATAGTTAGATATATCTACAATTTACAATTTTATTTTCTTTCATCTATATAAGTCTAATAGTATTATTTGAGTGTAACCAAAATTGCCGGTCAGATAATAGATCGTAGAGACAAGGCATGCCTTGTCTCTATATTGCAATTATAAAAAATCTTCCAAAAAAGATATAGGGCAGCTATTTTGGTTACACTCATATTATTTTGTAGGAAACATCATTCCTTTTAATAGATTGTTATAAAATTCTTGTTGCATTTTTTCTTCATCTCGTTCATTTTTTCCTTTTATTTGAACTGATAATGTATCTTCAACAAATAAAATAGCATTATCCAAATTATTCATTCCTGAATCAAGTCGATTAATAGATAATGATAGTCTTTTTTCTGTCGATATTAATACGCCTAATGTAGCAGCTTGCTTTGAAGAAATTTTTGGTTTAAGAAAATCATTCGCTATCAGTGATAAAGTTAATTGTCTGATACTAATAATTGATTCTTTCAGCATTTTAAGATCTTGAGCTCTTTTTAATAAACCATCGTATGATTTCATAGTTGATTCGTTATCTAATAAATTATAAGCAGAATCTTTTAGCCATTGTTCAGTATTTTTATTATTTATATTAGAAACATGTAAAACACTAAATGAAGCATCGTATAATTTCATTATTTTTTTGGGTACAAAATTACCTAAGACTTTTTTGGAAACATTTTTAATTTTTTGTTGTTTTATGTCTGTTAATACATCTATCGCTGATAAATAAATCTCAAAATTTTTTTTTATCGTTTTGCCTTCTTTGTATAATTTATTTAATTTGTTTATATTATTTATTATTTTAAAGCTATTCTCCAAAGGAACTAATGTAGAAGGTTTTCCTGAAATCAATAGTTTTGCTACTGTCTCTTTAGCACCTTGTGGGTCAAAATATACCAAAGGGTTGTTTCTTACAAATTTATATATATTACCTTGAGTATTGATAATAGGATCGCAGCTAATCCACATCGATATCCAAGCAGAATAATATCTATAACCAAAATAATACAATCCATTTTCATCATCACATTCTTTTCCACAGTATCGATATCTTTTCTTTGACACCACTTCAACTGAAATTCTACCTGCAAAGTAACTAGTTCCACCATATGGAAAGAATTCTTCAAATGAACTTACTTTTGCATCAATAGAATTATCAACTTCGATCACAGTAGAATTTAAATGATTTCCCAAATAATAGAAAAATTGATATCCCTCAAAATGGTTATGATTATTATTTATTTTTTTATCTATCAAAGCAATACGATTATTTTCATCCATAACATGAAGAGTATCACGTTTAAGAGTAGTTTCATTGCCATTTTTTTCCAAATATATTTCAAAACTACCCAAATATATCCTTTCTTTAATAATATTGCCTTTAACTATTGTTTTCCTAACTCGCTGACCTGATGCATCATATTGATAATATGCCCAATTCGGTTCGGTAGTATCATTTAGCTGTACTTGAATAAGCTGATTTTTGTCATCCCAGATCATTTTAGGAAGATGAGCCAATCTGGTAATGTTTCCATTTTTATCGTGATCGATTCCTCCTTCATTTTCACAAACAATCATTTCATTTATAATTACTGAAAAAGTATCATCATATATTTGATTTTTAGCAACACTGGATAGAATTCGGTTACTATTAATCGCGTATTCTTGATAACGTTTCCAGTGTTTGTTATTCGAAGTATTCATGTGATCCATCAACGTGATATTACCGGAAGGATCATATTGATATCTTTCTGTATAGTTAGCAATTGCCTGGCCATCATTGCCTTGTTGATTTGTCAATGGAATAAATTCAGATTGTTTTTTTGCACTTTTTTTGTAATGAAAGGCGGTCATGTCTTGATGCTCACGTCCGGTTGCTTCTATTAACCTGTAAATTGGATCGTAGGAGTAATGATTATCAGGCTTTATTTCTGCATTGCAATTAAAAATAGACTTAAAGACAGCATCATGTATTTGAATAATGTTACCAATGGGGTCAAATGTATAGGCAAGTTCCTGAAGTTTTGAACCATCTTGTCTTACACTTTTTAGTTCTGTGAGCCTGAAAGTTTGTGGATCATAACGATAACTTGTTTCTACAGCATTACCATATACAATTTTTTCTCGCTGTCCTTTGGCGTTGTAGTTGATATTTGAAATAAACACCTGGTCAATTCTTGTTCCATTGTCATGCTCGAAATTTAGCGATATGCTTTCAATTAGATTGGCCTCATTATATTTATAAGTGTATTGACTTCCATCTTCTGGCTTAGAATCACCAATTTGTAATGGGGAAT
>Ga0272440_1002968_pt1 | contig 12945 bp, 11 predicted proteins | sample SSMMMBAug17_FD_192440 | JGI IMG/M metagenome (GOLD analysis project Ga0272440, IMG submission 192440) | Marine sediment archaeal communities from Little Sippewissett salt marsh, Falmouth, MA, United States - SSM-MMB-Aug17 | ecosystem: Environmental > Aquatic > Marine > Wetlands > Sediment ...
ATTGAAGAGATATAATAGGGATTTGATTGAGATAGAACATTGATTGCCAGGGCCGCATCTTCTTTTATGTCAAATTGATTATATCCAGCATATTGATATACAGCTTCCATGCCTTCATCAAAGGTTAACGATGAAGAAATTTCCATGATTCTCAGTCTGCCGCCAACAAACATTTCCTGCATCATTTGTTTCATCCATCCGATATAGCTTCCGGAAACCATCATATATGAACAAATCGAAAGAACCGGCGGATTATTGACAGATAATTCAAAGCTTGTTGAATCATTAAAGCCATTCGATATGTTAGCAGAAATCGTGATAATGGATGTACCCCATTGATCCTGCAAAGGGTTGAGTGTCAATGTATAAGCCATACTACTTTGATTTACAGATTGTGTAACACTATTGCTATTGCTTGCTGAAAAAGATAGGTGATCGTCTGGTATTAAATAATCATTTGAAAAAAAGGCGTCAACTGTTATTGTATTCGCGCCTGAAACATCCACTGTAAAATTGATTGTAATGGTTGTGTTTTCTTTTGTGTTATGATGATTAATTGGGGGGATACTCACACCTGATATTGTAAACAAGCCATTTCTTGTTGATTTTGAAGGGTCATCTATAGGTTCTATTTTAAGCATACAGTTGACTGAGGATTTTGTCGAAACCCAGTCAAAGGCACCATCATTTTCTGTATTTTCGGCAATGATTGTATTTTTTCTGAAAAATGATTCAGTTTAATTTTTTTATGCAGAATTGTGATATATTAAGCAATTATTTAAATGAATAATATACGAAGGAGCTATAATTATGAATCAATGTATTCTAAACAGAAGAGATTTTATGCGATTAGGTGCAATGACAACAGCATCATTTGTTGTTGGTTGTGCCGTCAACCCTGTAACCGGAAAAATGCAGATGATGCTTGTTTCGGAATCTCAAGAGATTCAAATCGATCAACAGCAGTCTCCCCATCAATTTTCTGCAGATTATGGATTTATTCAGGACAGGCATATTGAGAATTATGTGAATACAGTTGGACAAAATATGGTTGCACATACGCACCGCAAAAAAATGCCTTATGCTTTTCATTGTGTTAATGCAACTTATGTGAATGCTTATGCTTTCCCTGGAGGGAGTATTGCGGCGACTAGAGGTATTTTACTTCGGTTGGAAAACGAAGCCGAACTCGCAGCATTGTTAGGTCATGAATTAGGGCATGTTAATGCCCGCCATTCGGCAGAACAAATGACATCCAGTCAGATTACATCACTCATTGTGAATGGGGCGGCAGCTATTATTCAGAGTCAAAATGAAAATTATGGCCCGTTGGTTTCTGGTCTTGGAGCTTTAGGTTCTGGTTTACTGCTTTCCAAGTACAGTCGTGATAACGAGCGTGAAGCGGATGCATTGGGTATGGATTATATGGTTAAAAGCGGATATTCACCTGATGGTTTTATTGGATTGATGGATGTACTCAGGAAATTATCCAGCCATAAACCGGGATTAATTGAGGTGATGTTTTCCAGTCATCCAATGAGTGATGAACGATACGCTTCGGCAAAGGAAAGGCTGGAAAGTAAATATGCGAATAAAAAATCACAATTGTTGAAGCGTGAAAAATATATGGATAATATCGTAAGTCTTCGCAAAATTGAACCTGCCATTCAACAGATTCAAAGTGCGGAAATTGATATTGCAAACAACCGGTTTTCAGAAGCTGAAACCAGTCTGAATAAAGCGTTACACGTTGCTCCAACAGACTATGTCGCATTGATGGTCATGGCAAAATGTCAACTGGCTCAAAAAAAATACGATAATGCCAGGGGGTATGCCCAAAAGGCTAAAAGTGTTTACCCTTCAGAAGCTCAGTCTGCTCATGTTCTTGGGATGGTTAATATTGGACTTTCGCGTTATGATCAGGCTCTGAATGAATTTAATCGATATGAAAAGATTTTGCCGGGAAATCCTAACACTGTATTTTATAAAGGATACGCATTCGAACATATGGGACAGAAAGAATCGGCTGCAAATGCCTATACGAACTTTTTAAAACAAGTCAACCAAGGTGAAGAGGCAAAACACGCTTATAGTTGCTTAAAACAATGGGGCTACATAAAAAATAAATGATATCAGTGTACTTTTGATTATTCATTTGTTCGAATCCATTGAACCGCACAAAGCGAGATTAAACTCATCGATGCACCAAAAATAAAAGGTATACGATAGTCAATCATCCAAAGCATGCCTCCAATGGTCGGGATAACCACGGCTGCAATATGATTGATCGTAAAGCCAACAGCCATTCCGGGAGCAATATCCTGAGGATCAGCAATTTTTTGATAATACGTTCTGATTGCAATGGCAAAGTTGAAAAAAATATGGTCCAGAACATATAAAATAGCAACTATCCAGGATTTATCAACTGTAGCATAAGCAACAAAAATAAACAGTAAGCTAAAATACTCTAATGAAAGGACTTTGCGTTCACCGAACCGAATAATTGCTTTGCCGATATAAGGACTGATGATGTAGTTGATTATATTGTTCACAACAAATAAAATGGATATCATTTGAACGCTGTATTCAAATTCCCGAACCATCAAAAATACAGCAAAGGCAACAAATATTTGGCGACGGGCACCAGCCATTAGCGTTAAGAAATAATATAAAAAATAACGTTTTCGAAAAATCATACGTTTATGTTGAGGGATAAGGGTTTTATCAACTGGATTTTGAAATAAAGCCCAACTTCCAGCAATAATGACAAAAAAACCAATGATTGCATAGATTTCATAATAGTCAAGATAAGGTGCTATCATAAAGATTATAATGCCAGCAGCAATATTTGATGCTGCAGCATAACTTCGCAATTTACCCAACACCCAGGGTGATGTTTTGTTATCAAAATATTGGAGTGTTAAAGATTGATTTGTTGTTTCAAAGTAATGAAATCCAAAACTCATTATTAACGTTGTAAAAATTAAGCCGATCCATGAGGGGAAAAAACCAGTAGCGCAAACACCTGCACCTAAAATTAAGACTGATATCGCTGACAAACGATGTTCTTTGACAAGAAGCAATAGATAAATCGCTAACAGTGCTAAAAAACCGGGTATTTCACGTACAGATTGAAGCACACCAATATGGAAACCTTCCAGATGACAAACATGTACAGCGAAGTTATCAAATAATGTTCGCCAGGCTTGAAGTCCGACAGTTGAAGCAATGGTAAGTATCATTAGATAACGATACATAGGATAATGAGATTTAATATTCATGGGATTTATTTTTCCTTAAGTCCAGAAAATACTTGGATCATTTTTTTGTTTTTTTTACTGTAATGCATAATAGGGAATCCAGGCCAATATACCACATATGACAAAATGGCTTTCAACATATATATTCAGGCGTGTTCCTGAAAGAAGTTTCTTTCTTTCAAAAAAATGCATAAAAGAATAAAAGAGTATGGCAGAAATGCAAACAAAGATACTTGCGATATGGGTTAATCCAAAGAAATAAAAAGCGGGGCCACATATAAAAAGTGCAATACTTAAAACACGCAGCAATTTCATTGTTTTGGTTTCACCCAATAGACCTGGTAATGTTTCCTGGCCGACAATTCTGTTTCCTTGCATGTCCAGAAGATCGAAAAAAGCAGATCGGGCAAAAACTAAGCCTGTTGACCATACAAAAACGGTTAGCGAAGATAAGGTAATGATACCAAAAGCAGATATGGACGGTAGGATTGATGTCACAACACCCCAAGCGACAGCTATGAGAATGGTTTTGGAACCAGGAATATCTTGTATTTTTTGAATATTATATAAAAAAGGCATACCTGGTGGAAATATTTTAACTTTATAAGCCATGCCTAAAATACTCATTGTCAGTAAGAGAATAAAAGCAACTGGTCCTTGATAATAAGCTAAGATGAGGCCGCCCAGTCCAGCAGTAAATGCCATTGTCAGTAATGGCAGACGAAATTTTTCATAAAATGCAGCCCGGTAAGGGTAATTATATCGTTCTGCTTTCCGACTGATATAATTGTTCAATGTATGCATGGATAAGACATATAAAAAAGCAATCATAACCTGTTGAAATTCAGGGGGAATTCCTTGCATACACATGCATGCGAAAGCCAGACAACCGGCCCCTATACCAACAAAAAGATTGGTTAACAGAAGTGCTTGTTGAATATTTTGCCAGGCTTTCAGCAAAACACCCTGCTGAGTAGACGATAATGCTTCAAGGCGATGGCAAACCCTGTTAATAATCCAATTTGGTGTTGATGCACCAGCCGTTATTCCTACATATTGATAGGATTGAAATTCTTTTTCATTTAATTCTGCTTCAGTTTCAATGTGGTAAGCAGTAATACCTTGTTGCTGAACAATTTGAGACAAACGCTGTGTGTTCCCACTGTTTTTTCCACCAACAACCACAACCGCATCAGAATTTTTGGCAATCTCTTTCACTTCACTTTGCCTTTTAGATGTAGAGTCACAGATCGTGTTAAAAATCAAATAGTGTGGATGCGTTGATTCGATATAAGCCGTTGCCTGTGAAAAAAAATCAAAATTTTGAGTGGTTTGCGCCACCATTATTGCTTTTGAAAAATTTGGAAGCGCTTTTAGCTCATTCAAATTTTGTATGACATGGCCTTTTCCTTGAGTGTATCCCATTAATCCTTTTACTTCAGCATGATCGGCATCACCTAAAATCAGCGTGTCATATCCAGATGTTGTATATTTATGGATAATTGTTTGAACTTTGATAACTCTTGGACAAGTGGCATCGATAACTGTAAAACCAATCTTTTCAAGTTGTCGTTTTTCAGAAGGTGGAATACCATGGGCACGAATTAAAACCGTACCATTGCCTTTTTGGGGTATGGAGTTCAGTATTGAAATACCTTTGTCTTTTAAAATATCAAGAACCTGGGAGTTATGGATCAAAGGTCCGTAAGTATAAACCAATCCTTCAGTGCGATTAGAGGCATCTAAAACCATATCAACCGCACGACGAACGCCCATACAAAAACCAGCAGTTTTAGCGAATGTAAGTTTCATATCATTGGGAGGGTTTAAGTATAACCTGGTGATCGACAAGGGATAACGAATATATTATAGCTTTTAAAAATTTTTGGTCACCAAAAATATTGGTTAATTTGATACCATCGTCAACGGGTTCAACTGTATCCACAGCTTCCATGATCAATTCTCTTTGATCGTCATTTGTGACAAGATAAGCATTGGCTTCACACATAATAGAATCTCCTTAAAAATTATGATTCAATCATTATAATACTTCTTCTGGAAGATAGTCTTTCATCATTTTTTCAACCAGTCGTGGCAAGGGGATTTGAGGGACCCCCACTACATCAATATTTTCCTGGGTAATAGGAAGAATAATTTTTCTAGCACGACTAGATGCAATGGCTTCAGTCATTTTGGGGGTCATTTCACCCATCATGGCATGAGCAAGAACAATGCTGATTGTTCCAATAATGACATCAACATTCTTTACGGTTTGAACAATGGCATTTTCGCCGGATGCACCGCGATTGGCACGGGCTTTCAGCATTTGTGCCGTTGCAATAGCATTGGTACCTAAAGCGATAATTTCAACATTTTCACGATAGTACTCTTTGATTTTTTTAATAATAGTGGCCCCAATTCCACCACCCTGACCGTCGATTACACAAATTTTTTTCATTGTTAGATAATTTATCCAATTTCTATCATTTATTGTTTATGAATAACAGAAAAAATCAGTTATCATTGAATTTTCGTTTGCAAAATTAAGAATAGACCTTTAAAAGAATATTTTTAGCATAAAATGTATCAAAAATGCAAAGCGTTTCAATTGAAAATTCTTAAGGCTCTGATATGAATGAAAAACGTCTGAAAGAAATATTGGCATCTGTTTCAAGCGGTCAATTGTCTGTTGAAAAAGCTCTTTCTAAATTGAAGTATTTATCATATGAAGACTTGTCGTATGCACATGTCGATCATCACCGAACCATTCGTAAAGGTTATCCTGAAGTTATTTATGGCGAGGGAAAAATGATTCCGCACATCATTGGAATTATGCAAGCCATGAAAAAGCAAGGCAGTCAAATTATGGTAACACGATTAAACTCAGAAAAAGCCGATAAAGTAATGTTAACGTTTCCTGATGCGGTATACCATAAGGATGCACGACTCCTTGTGTGCAATCAGGGTGATATTCCAGACCTGGGGCGTGGTACAATACTGGTTCTTTCTGCAGGTACTTCTGATATTCCAGTTGCACAAGAAGCCTATTTGACTGCTAAATATATGGGAAATCGTGTAGAATCAATATTTGATGTTGGCGTTGCGGGTATTCATCGATTACTCGGTTATCGAGACAAAATAAATTCAGCTACTGTATTAATAGTCGTTGCTGGTATGGAAGGTGCACTACCAACTGTTGTGGCCGGATTGGTTTCTAAACCAGTCATTGCTGTGCCAACAAGCGTTGGGTATGGATTAAGTTTGAATGGTCTTGCTGCCTTACTGGGCATGTTAAATAGCTGCGCGTCAAATGTTGCGGTCGTTAATATAGACAATGGATTTGGAGCAGGATATATGGCCTCTGTGATCAATCGAAAAGAATGAGGGAAATATGGAAATACAATTTTTAGGAACTGGTTCAGCCTTTTGTTTGCAAAATTACCAAAGTAATTTGTTGGTCAAAAAAAATGATCAAATCCTTCTTGTGGATGCTGGTGGAGATCTGCGTTTTTCCTTGAATAGTATTGGATATCTTATACGCGATATTGACGCTATTTATATCAGCCATTTACACAATGACCATATTGGTGGAATGGAATATATTGCACTGTTTACTTATTTCGATCCGACTCAACACCCTTTAACACTTTTTACCCATCAGACAATTATTGAAGATATGTGGGAGAATGCATTAAAAGCCGGTTTGTCATCTGTTCAAGGTAAGAACTTGGAATTAAAAGATTATTTTGATCTTCGTTCCATTGGCTCTGAACTTTTCTTTGAATGGCAGGATATCGGTTTTTATCTGGTCCCAACCCCACATATGTATAATGGCAAAGAAACCATTTTCACCTATGGGCTATTGATTCACGACAGGGCAACGAACAGTAAGGTTTTTTTAACTGGAGACACACAATTTTATCCCCAAAAAATTCAATTAGCCTATGATCAGGCAAATATAATTATTCACGACTGTGAAACATCGGCATTTAAAAGCGGTGTGCATTCCCATTATGATGAAATCAAGAATCTTTCTCCGCAAATAAAGGCTAAAACATATTTATGGCATTATCAGGACAATGTGATCATGGACATCAATCATTGGCAAAGCAAAGCTCGAAAAGATGGATTTCAAAGATTTATTACAAAAGGGGCTCGACTGATGGTTAACGAAACTAATATCATTTACAAAGAAGATATGGAATAAAGTTGATACGTAATATTCTTTTTTATTCTATTTTTAACTGAAACTGATTTCATTAAGCGTTATTTCTGAATAAATAATGAGTGAAGGACAATAATGAGCCGAAATAAGTCGAATGGTTTGCACGGATATCAATCAAATCAATCCCGGATATTAACAATCAACGTTTTTTTATTATTATGCATATGGTGTCCTTTGGTAATAATTGTCGTACTGTATTCCTGGCTTGGTGAAAAACAGCTTTTATATTTTGACATTTGGGTTTTTGGAGTAGCTGGCTTTTGGATTATCTATCAGTTTTTTTTCAGATCAAATGAACATATTAGCTTGATTAAGACCTATTTTAACTTTCTTATCATTTTCGTCCTATTTTTTTCCATTTTTCAATGGTTGCCATTACCTGCTAATGTCATTAAACTGTTTTCCCCGAAGATATGGTATGATACGCAGATGATAATGACAAATGTACCATGGATTTTCGATACGTCACATGGGGCAACCCTTTCATATTGTAACGATAAATCATTTCTTTTTTCTATGCATGGCATTGCTTGCATGGTTTTTTTTTTATTGCTCGTCCATACCATTAAAACCAGATTTCAATTAAATCTGATATTAAACAGTTTACTGGGCGCTATGTTCATTGGAACGATAGTCGGATGTTTTTTCTTCTATGACTGGTCGCAAACGAAACCTATTCCTTCTGTAAGCCATCACACGGTAATTATTCTTCACTTGATGATTCCCATGAGTCTGGGGTTGCTAATGACCTATTACCGTCAAACCAAAAAACCAGTTTTTAAAACTTTTTTTTATAGCATGAAAATGACATTTAAACATCTTATTGCGGGGCAGCATGCCCCATTAATGAAAATCGCTTTGGGCATGATCATACTCATTGGATGCATCTTCATCTCCAATTCGTTTGGATTGAAAATAATCTCATTAAGCGTATCCCTTTTAATAGGAGGAGGATTATTAACGAATAAAAAAAAATTACGTTCGTGGGTCATTATTTGGTGCGGCGCAGGTCTGGCTGTGGGGATTTATGCATTAATGTCAAATTCAACACAGGCCCCCAGATTACTTGATTCATTAATGACATCTACTGCAAGAGATTATCCACTTACAGGCATTGGATATGGTGCATTACCCCTTGTTGCATCAAAATATTCTGATTGGGTATGTAATGGAGAACCATTTCAATATAATCAGTATAGCGGATGGATAAAATTACTTCTGGAATTTGGTTTAATAGGTACAGTACTATGGATAGTTTCATTGCTGATATTTGTTTTACGTATGAACAATATGTGGCTCAAAAGGCAAAGCTCATTTAGCAATGGTTGGGCTTTAGGTCTTATGATGGGACTTATCAGCGTTGGCCTGTTTGGTATAGGGTATGGATTTGGAAATATTTATATAACCCTTCCTATTATTGCCGCAGTAGCCGCATGTGGTTTTTTAGTTTTACATGCTGGACATCATACTTCTCGTCAACCCTTTTTTTATCGAACCATTTCATTTCAGCGAAAAAGTTGGAAAGCATTTACGATTGTAACATTATTGCTAATTTTTATTCTTATGGGGATGATCAGAATTCTGGTTATCAATAATTCAACTAATTTAAGTTCTGAATTCGTAATGTTGAGCTCTGAAAGGGAATGTCTTTACCAATTGAAAAAAAATATGTTCAAGCCATATCTGTGGTTTGATATGGCAAAAAAATATCGTTTACAAACAGAAGACCCTTTGAATCATGTCAAAATATATCTTCCTCGAGCTGATGTGTGTTATGAAATTGCTTGCTATTTATCACCGAACAATAGCCAGATGATACTTGATGCTGCAAAATATTGGGTGTTTCGCAGTCAGATGTTAGAAAAGCAATCGAAGAAATCTTTTTCTAATAGCGTTTTCATCATTCCTAAAACACAGGAAGAGGGAATTCTAAATTTTCAAAAAAAATTTAGAACCATTTTGGAAAAGCATCCAGAAAAACTAAAACGGGTGATAGATGCTGTATGGCAGGGGTATCCGTCAGATGTCATTGTATTGGGGGCTATCCCTGAAAATCAAACACTAAAACAAGCTGCTTTGGAATATGTTTTATTGAGTAAAAAATGAGTCATTCATTGATATGGCTATTCCATTCAATAATTTTTCCTTCATAATTTTTAAATACCCATTTGGATTTTGAATGTTTTCGCACATATTCTGGCAATAATGGAATTTTTCCGCCACCGCCTGGAAGATCAATCATAAAATGGGGAACGCCCATTCCGGACATATGTCCCCGCAAACATTCCATAATATGAATACCTGTTTCAATGCTTGTTTGGAAGTGTCTTGTACCCTGTGTATCATCCATTTGATGGATATAATATGGTCGTATTCGTAATGAAAGTAATCGTTTCATTAAGTGCATCATAACGTCGGGATTGTCGTTAATGCCTTTCAATAATACTGTTTGGGAGCCTAATGGGAAACCTGCATTTGATAAATTTTCAATAGTGGCTTGTGCTGCATTTGTTATTTCTTTTGCATGGTTGATATGTAAATTGATATATATTGGGTGGTAATCTCGCAGTTGTGATATAAGTTCTGGTGTTATTTTTTCCGGCATTAAAATGGGAATTCGGCTATGTATTCTAATGATTTGAATATGAGAAAATTGTTTTAATTGACCCAAAATGTACAGCAACAACTGATCCGTTTGCATAAAGGGATCACCACCCGATAAAATAACTTCGCTAATTCCCAAATTTTTTGAAATATAGTCAAGCCCTTCCTTGATTTCATCTTTCGAAACCTGCGGTTGTTTACCAATAAATCTTTTTCTCATACAAAATCGACAAAAAGAAGGGCAGGTATTGGAAATTAGGAAAACCACCCTGTCCGGGTACCGATGAATAATCTGTTTCACTGGAGATTGAAGACTTTCCGACAGAGGATCGTCTGTTCCTATAGCGTCGTTTACTTCTTCAATATCAGGAATATATTGACGATATAGGGGGCCATCGGGATCATTAACGATCAATTTCGCAACAAAAGGGTTTATTTTCATAGGGTATTGATGGATAACATCGCCAATACCTTGAAAAGGGCGTTGAAATAAATTTTTTAGATCATTATGAGTGGATACAGAGTGTTGCTGCATAATATTCAAAACAGTTTTTATTTATAGGGATTAGATACAGGGAATAAATGGAACATCCGGTAAACAACCACAAATAAATAGAACAAGAATTAAACAAATTAAAAAAATACGCGTTTTCATAAAAGTTTCCTTTCGTTAGTTATGAAAAAAAATGTTTGGAAGTGTCATCACAGGCTTTGATATCAATTTTTGAGTCAGTAATGTTTTTTCGGTTTCTTTCCAGGCTGCTTTATCAATTGTTCCAATAAGAATATCAGGATTTGGTTTCATTAAAGACAAGCTTTCGACTAATTGTTTTTGAATGATATCAGGAGCTGTTGTCTGATCAAACGTTTTTATCGTTTCAATCGCCAGGCTCATTTTTTTTCCTGAAAGTGATTCTTCCCAGCCTTTAAGCAATGCTCTACAAAATTTACGAACAATGTCTGAGTGCTCATGGCTGAAGGATTGAGTGGTGATAATTGAGTTCCCGACAAATTGAATACCAATATCATGGGGAATAAAAAAACCGATTTGTTCTTTGGCTGAACGTAATTTTTCCTGGATGATCACACCATTTGAATTAAGATATACTGGCCATAAATCAACTTTCCCGGTGTAAAAGGGTGTGTAATCATAACGAACACTGTATAGATTAACATCAGATGTATTCAGCCTGGCTTTTTTCAAGATAGCCCGCATAATGGTTTCATCTTCATTTCCAAAAGTAATGCCAATGGTTTTTCCTCTTAAATCCTGTAAAGATTTAAGCGCAACTCTGTTTTTATAATACATCCAGCACATAGGACTCTTTTGAAACAATTGCGCTAAAATACAAATGGGAGAGCCTTTGTCTATCGCACGAATAATTTGGTCTCCGGTTGCCACGCCAAACTGTGCCCGTCCCATTTCCAGTTCTGTTATAGCATCACGTTCAACGCCACCCGGCCGAATGGATACATTTAAACCTTCAGCATGAAACAAGCCATTGGCATTGGCGTATAAACTACCGGCGGCGCCTGAATTCATCAGCCATTTCAGGCGGTAGACAATGTTTCCATCGGAATAGTTTTTTTGACAGGACTGAAAAAAGCACGTTATGGCGAAGAAAAAAGTGATAGCAATTAATATATGCGTAAAATATTTTTTCATAGGGGTAACCTCATAATTTTTATGAATCATAATTCAATATTTTTCCAATTTAATAAAAAAACTAAAATCAAGCTGCTTTAACAAGTCTTTGATTAATAATGTACCAGAATAATGATACAGATTCTTTTTTATCTCAAATCGACCAATCATGGGAATAATCTGTAATTTTGGGGATAAACCCAATTTTTCTAAGAAAAAATTATGTTATATGTGAATAACTCGATCTATCTTTGCTACCAAATAGTAAATTTACAACATTAATATCTTCATTAATTTCATCCCAATGTAACCCTTTCCCTCCGTCGCTTATTGTATATTTTTTTCTTTGATTCTCTGAAGCTTGAGAAAGTTTTGGAAAATATGAGAGTGGTATTGATAATTTACGTCCGTCATAAAAATCAAGCCATAAATTATCCTCATCGAACCATATTCTTGAAGCTCTTGGGTCAACTTCAAAATTAATCATTTCATTTCTCCAAAATAGTAATTTTGTTTTTAATAATGAACTTTTTTATTATTGTTAATTCCTTTGCAGGAATACCATACGATTAATTTTAAACTCTTGCTTTGAGGTATTATAAAGATGTATTTTATTGTAAGCTTAAAGAAGACCAGGCTTTTCGCATAATTATCCAATAATGCTACTAACCCTGGCTTCCTGCTTCATCTTTGCCTGAATGATTCAGGACAGGACTTTGTCTTTGTTCAGCATGTTTGTGCATCGGCTTAAACGTGTTGAGCTCAAAGAGGCAGCAAGACGGACACCCACGTTGTTGTTGCGTTTGCCAGGCTTGTTCCTGTTGCGATTCGCAGACCGGCAGTTCCTGGCGTTGTTGTTCCATGACCCGCCACGCAAGAGCCGGCCTTCTGCCTCAAGACAAAACCCCAAACTGTTTGATTACATTTCTTCGAAATGCAATGGTGTTTCCTGTTTGTACAAAAGCAAACAATGGCTCCATATGATTGACAAATTCTTGACTATCCCACATTCCTGTTTGAAAATTTTGTTCATATTGTTGAAATTTTTTAATAAATCTTTTTTTACTTTCCGGTGTTAATCGTATTTTATTTCTGATTTCTTTGCCATACTTTTTGATTCGTTGTTCTCCAATACCGGGTAATTGCTTTAGCTTTTCGATCGATATAATTTTATCTTGAGCTATTTTTGCCATTTGTTCGTTGTTCAAAAT
>Ga0272440_1002969_pt1 | contig 12942 bp, 6 predicted proteins | sample SSMMMBAug17_FD_192440 | JGI IMG/M metagenome (GOLD analysis project Ga0272440, IMG submission 192440) | Marine sediment archaeal communities from Little Sippewissett salt marsh, Falmouth, MA, United States - SSM-MMB-Aug17 | ecosystem: Environmental > Aquatic > Marine > Wetlands > Sediment ...
CCGCCTATACCAATGCTTAGGCGGCAGAGCCGCCGGGCATGCGTTCCCAGGCAGAGCCTGGGAACGAGAAAAGTGTTAACTGGTAAATGAAGGATGCCAGAAAGTTGTTATTCAATATAGGCATTGATAACATCCAAAATTTTGTTTTTTAACGATTCCATCTGTTCATTGGTTTGAATTTTATGTCCATTCAAATCTTTGACATAAAAAATGTCTACCACCTGATCCCGCTCGGTTGCGATTTTGGCAAAGTAGATATTGTAACCCGAGCGAAATAATGTATCGGTTATGCCAAATAAAAGCCCCAGGCGATCCTGAGCAAAGACTTCGATAATCGAATAAAATGCCGACATCTGATTATCAATCCGAATTTTTGCTGGCTGGTGATGCTCCTGAAAGTTACCATTGATTTCATGTTGATGTTTTTCTGCCAGGAGCTGCTGAATTTGAAGATCTGATGCCAGACTTTCCTGAATTTTTATTTCTATTTTTTTCCACATTTCTTGCTCATAGAGCTCATCTTTAGGGGGCCTGACTTTGAATATGTCCACAGCTGTTTTATTTCGCCAGGTATGCACCCGTGCATCGCAAATCGAAATATTGTAAATTGACAAAATACCTGTAATGACTGAAAACAAACCCGGACGATCTTTCGCACAGATGGTCAGTATACGTGTGTTTGTTTGCGTTTGTTTTTCAACATGCATAACCGCAACCGATGTTTGATTTTGGAGCGAATCATATAATTGAATGTGCCGTTCAATCTCCATTACAGAAGAATAAAACAGGTATCGCACAGACATTAACTTTAAACAATTTTGAATTGTTTGCCTGTGGTTATCATCTGTTGCTTTTGCCAGTAAGCTTTCTTTTTTCTTTTCAATCTGTCGGGTGGCCTGTTTTGTTGCCAACTCTCCGCTTTCAATGGTAGAAAGGGTACGAAAGTATAATTTTTTAAGCAATTGATCAATCCAGTCAGACCAGGCATTGGGACCTGTGGACATGGCATCTGCAACTGTTAACAAATACAGCATTTTTAATTGTTCAGCTGTTTGAATGCGTTGCGCGCAGGCAATGGCAGTCTGTTCGTCATCGACATCACGACGAGTGGCCATCATCATGAGAAACAAATGCTCCTGAACCAGAAAAACAACCTGTTCAATCACTCTGGGACCATAATTAAATCGTTTTAAAATCTGCGGTACAATTTTGGCACCTATTTCACTGTGATCCCCCCTGGAATCCTTTTTGCCAATATCATGAAGCAAAGCCGCCCAAATCAATACTTTTCTTTTTCGTTTTAACTCTTCAAATAGCGTTATGCACAAATCGCATGTTTCCGGTGATTCATTTACACCAAAAGATTTTAATCGTTGGACTGTTTTTAATACGTGCTTATCTACCGGGTAAACATGATATTGATCATATTGAATGCGATTTTGAATCCCATCGAACTCTGGGATAAATTGTGATAACAAGCCAGTTCCCAGCATTTCAGTCAATACATTAAACATCGGGGCAGGTGTGATTAGAATTTTTTCAAAATCTTTCATAATTTCTGGATTAATACGAAAATTGTTATCAACAATTCCATTGAAATCTTCAACCAGACGATGGGCCTCAGCGCTCAATGGCAGTTTTAATCGCGCAGATTCCACAAAAATTTTCATCAGCAATTCCGGACGTCTAACAATTACCTCAGGCGAGGCAAAAAACAATAAATCACGTTCAATGGTAATTTCTTCGTCCAATGTTGATGTCAATGTTTTGCGCTTAAAATTAAATCGTCGCTTTGCCGGCTTGAACTCGCGAATCATCACCATATGTAATTTTTTGATAGTTTCCATGCTTGCCTGAAGCTCACTCAGGAATCGCTCAACCGGTTTTAAATCTGATTTTTCCGTATACCCCAGTCGGCTGGCAAGTTGTGTTTGAAGTTCAAAATGAAGGCGATCATTTTTACGTGATGACAACAAATGCAGATGATTTCGAATACGCCATAAAAATTTTAGAGAATGTTGCAATCGATCGAATTCATTTTGAGAGATACATCCAAAATAGGCCAGGTCCTTCGGCGTATTGAGACCTTTGACAATACGAGCCATCCAAAGCATGCTGTGATAGTCTCTTAATCCGCCTTGACCTTCTTTAAGATTGGGTTCCAACAAACTGCTGGAATCTCCAAAACGTTCATGGCGATATTTGCTGATTTCGATCAAAGCAATTAACATTTTGCTTTTTTTCTTGACCACAATTTTTTCATTTAATTGTTTTCGAAAATCGGTGTACAAAGCTGTGGAACCACAAATTAATCGGGCATCCATATGCGCTGTCAACACCTCGATATCATCCGATGCCAGCGCAATGCTTTCTTTTATTGAACGTGTTCCTGGACTGGCATCCAAACCAGCATCCCATAAAGGATAAACAATTTCCTGAATTAAACCTTTGGTTTCATCAGGCACTGATTTTTTAAATAATATCAACAAGTCAATATCAGAAAAAACACATTGCTCCCGTCGACCATAGCCGCCCAATGCCAGTATGGCAAAATTTTGCTTATTTTGAATCAACTGTTTGCCAACATTGCTGTCTGCATACATATTCTGAAAATAGGTATCAATGAGTCGTGCATGTTTGTGCTCAAAATCAAACAAATTGCCTTCGCGAAATGCTTGAATTGTTTGCATTCGACTATCTTGCAGAGATTTGACATGGGGGATATTTTTTGGCTTCATAAAACCTCAATATGATTTATTCTAAAGTGACACAGATAGCTTAGTTAATGCCATCAAAATGTGTATTGATTTATATAAAAGCACAGGTTGTGCCAGAAATCAGAAAATATTTTTTCTAAATAAAAACAGTTAGCTGCATGCTTGACCAGCAAATTTGCCAGATTATTTTTGGAACAAATATGTATTTTTATACATTGCGACACAATATTGTACTGCAAATAAAATCCAAATCGTTTCTGAGGCACAAAATTGCATTCACATATAACAGTGCCTCGATCTGGCATGATATTTGCCACATTAAATGGTTTTGTTCAAATGTTGACAGTGCTGTAAGAATTATGTATGAAAAAAGAATAAATGATTCAGAACGTTTGGAAAAACTATGGTTAAAGCAAAAATAGTGGCAAATGCTATTTAATTGAATCATTAATATAAATTGCCTTCAGGTTGATGAATACGCTCAATTATAAATCATCAATGGATATATAAGCATATGAAAAAAAATAATAAAATCGCTTTCAAACAAAGCATTCAAACCCGAATCGGCATTGCAATAGTCATGCTGATTACCCTCAATATGAGCATATTTGGTTTGATCCAATATCTTTCAATCAAAAATAGCACCACAAAGGAGCTACAGGAAATTGCCTATATGACCATTACCCGAATGTCCAGGCAACTGGTGCGTCCGCTATGGGAGGTTGATAAAGAAAGAATACGGGACACTATGAAATCAGAAATGATGGAACGTCGCATTCATGCCATTCATGTCAGCTCTGATTTTGATATTGATGAATGTATCCTTCGAGATCCATCAGGAAAGTTGATATCCAAAAGGATAGATCAAGCCCATGATTTTATTACTGAGTGCAGCACGATAGCCAATGGGGAGGAAATTATTGGGTATGTTAAGATATATGTTACAAAACAATATCTCAAACAAACGTTGCAAAATGAACTGTTCAAATTACTGTTAATGATTCTTTTACTCAATTGTTCTCTTATTTTTTTCCTGATTGGTATGCTTCGCAAAATGATTATTCGGCCCATTGCACAATTATTGACTGTCGCCAATGCCATATCCAGGGGCAGTATCAATGAAAAAATTACGATGCCCATGCATCGAGATGAAATTGGTTATCTGGCCGATGCCTTTGTGCAAATGTCAATGACAATCAACAAGGTACTTTCGGAACTACAAACTGTGATAAGCGCCTTGCAAAATGGTAATTTACAAGTTCGCGGGCAGGATCGTTTCTTCTCAGGAACCTGGCACTCTGTTATCAGCAGAATGAATGAGGTGATTGATGCCTTTGTTTATCCATTGAACAGTGCAGCTGTCGCTATTGAACGTATTGCAAAAGGAGATATCCCTGAACATCTACCCGAAAACTTTAAAGGTGATTTCAATAAAATTATCAACAATATCAACACACTCATTGATTCCATGAATGAAAGCATTCGCATCGCTGATGAAATCGCACGTGGCAATACCATGATCGAAGTGGTCAAACGATCAGAAAATGATCGCCTGATGCATGCCTTTCAACAAATGACTGAATACCTCAGCGAAATGGCGACCATATCAAAAGCCATTGCCGGGGGAGATATCCGACAAAAAATTCATCCCAAATCAGAAAAAGATGTGATTGGCAATGCTTTCAAGAGTTTGATCGATTATTTTCAGGATATGGCTGAAGTTTCCAAGCGCATTTCCATTGGTGATTTAAGTGACTCTATATCTCAGCGGTCAGACCAGGATATTTTTGGTCATGCATTCAATGATATGTCATCATATCTGAAAAGCCTTGCGGATGCAGCCTCAAGGATTGCATCGGGTAATCTGGATGAAGGTTTTCCCCCAAAATCCAGTGAAGACGTTCTTGGTAATGCGTTTCAGACAATGGCCAATCAATTGCGAGAAAATTTTCAAAAGATCGAGCAGGCTAACGTTGCTCTCGCTGAGTCGGAGAGAAAATACAGGAATATTTTTGAAAATGCCTTTGAAGGTATTTTTCAGTCCTTGCCTGATGGCACACTCATTAATGCAAATAAAGCCTTTGCACAAATTTTGGGCTACGAAAAGCCGGAAGAAATGATGCAAATTCCGCATTTCACCAAAAACATTTATGTCAATGCTGATGACCGCGAGCGAATATTTAATATTGTGAAAACTGAAGGCCAGATTGTCAATCATGAAATGGAGCTTTACAAAAAAAATCGTTCGGTGATTACAATCTCTCTTTCTGGGCGGTTTATTACAAATGAATACAATGAACCCATTCACCTTGAAGGCTCCATTATTGATATTACGCTGAAAAAAGAAAAAGAAAAAGCAACACGAGAACGTGAAGCTGCTGAAGCATCAAACAACGCAAAAAGCGAGTTTTTGGCCAATATGAGTCATGAAATTCGCACCCCCATGAATGCCATAATTGGTTTGACCGATCTGGCCTTAAAAACAGATCTTACGACAAAACAGCAAGACTATCTCACCAAAGTTCTTTCTGCCGCACAATCATTGCTGGGTATTATCAATGATATTCTGGATTTTTCAAAAATTGAAGCCGGTAAACTATTGATTGAAAATATTGAATTCAATTTAGAGGATGTTCTAAATAATGTATCGAACGTTGTGTCAATCAAGGCTGTAGAAAAAGGACTTGAAATTCTATTTAATATTGACAAAGGGGTCTCTCGGTATTTAACCGGCGATCCAACACGCTTGGGACAAATTCTATTGAATCTGTGCAACAATGCGATCAAGTTTACTGAAAAAGGTGAAATTGTTATTCGCATCAGACAGTTATCCATTGAAAAAATAGAAAATGTCAATACAGTGGAATTGGAATTTTCGGTCAAAGATACAGGCATTGGAATGACAGAGGAACAAATCAACAAATTGTTTCAATCATTTACTCAGGCAGATACATCAACAAGCCGAAAATATGGCGGTACTGGCTTGGGACTTTCAATTTCCAAGCGCCTGACTGAAATGATGGATGGTCAAATTTGGGTCGAAAGCTCGCCAGGCGTCGGCAGTGAATTCATTTTTACTGCCAAATTTGGTTTGTACCAACCCAAGGAATCCGATTTTTCTGATGCTGATATCGAAGCGCTCAAGACCAAGCGTGTATTGATTGTTGATGATAACTCGGCATCACGTGAAATTTTAGGCGTCATGACACAAGACCTCTTTGAGGATATTTCTATTGTTTCCTCAGCAAAAGAAGCCATTGCTGAAATCGAAAAGTCAAATGATGACAAACCCTATGATATTATTTTAATGGATTGGAGCATGCCAGAAATGAATGGTATTGATGCCACCCGATATATCAAGCAAAAATTAAAGCTAACCAAAGTGCCATCTGTATTGATGGTTACCGCCTACACACGCGATGAAATTAAACGAACGGCTATGGATGCTGGTGTGGATGAATTTTTGGTCAAGCCGGTCAGTCGGTCTGTATTGTTAAATTCGGTACTTCAGAACTTTAGGCAGAATCAGAGAGGAAAAATTACAGACATAAAAGCTGAAGTTGATCTCAGTGATATTGCGGGTGCATCCATCCTGTTGGTAGAAGACAATGAAATGAATCAGCAAGTTGCACGTGAATTGTTGGAAAGCAAACAATTAAAAGTAACGCTGGCCAATAATGGTCTCGAAGCACTGGAAATGGTTCAAACAGATGCATTCGATATGGTGCTGATGGATATCCAGATGCCTGAAATGGATGGTTACACAGCCACTCGACATATTCGAGAAACCGGCAATTATGACCAACTGCCGATTGTTGCTATGACAGCGCATGCCATGGTGGGAGAAAAGGAAAAATGTATTGCAATGGGGATGAATGATCATATCAGCAAGCCCATTGATCCGCAAATCCTGTTTGGTAAACTCAAACAATATATTCAATCAGGCGCTCGTGATGTACCTGAATCATTGCTGAAATCAACAACCGAAGAAACACAGATGCCCCAAGATATGCATATTGACGGCATTGATATGAAACTAGGTCTTGATCGTGTTGCTGGCAATAAAAATCTTTACAATGATCTTTTGAGACAGTATATAAAAAAATATCATGATGTTGCAGATCAAATGACAGCATATCTGGATAATGATGCAATTGAAAAATCAGTGGAATGTGCCCATGCATTTAAAGGGGTCAGTGGCAATATTGGCATATCTGATATGTACTCCCTCGCTGTAAAAATTGAAAATTCGTTGCGCGATAAGAACATTGATCAAAGTTATATTTGGGTGAATCAGTTATCCAGTCAAATGGAAAAGCTTGTTCCGGAGATCAAAAAATGGTTGCAGCAGTTTGAAACAAAAGAGACCACATCACCTGAAATACAAATGGATAAAGCAGCCCTTTCACCATTGATCCAGTCGTTAAAAGAATGTTTGATCAATAACGATCTGGATGCGATTTCATTGATCAATGAAATCAAAGGCAAAGTGGATAAAGACAGTCAAAACCAATTGGCAGAAGTTGCATCGCAAATAGAAGAACTTGATTTTGAAGCAGCTGTCGAATTACTTGAAAAATGGTGGGATAAGGAATAATATCAAATGATTATTAAGGAAAATCTAAAAAATAAATTCCTCGTTTAATAATTGTTCATTCTGTTTTTGAACAGTTTGGTACGCATATGCTTGATGTTTAATTAATGAGTTAAGGAATTTTAAATGGGGAATTTATTTTTTGAGAATTCCTAAGAAAGATATTGGAAAAACAATGAAAGACAATAAAAAGCATAAAATCTTGATCGTAGACGATCAAAATGAAAACATATTGCTTTTGAATGGACTGCTTAAATCAGAGTATCAAACAATGTTTGCCCGAGATGGAGAAACAGCAATCAAGCTGGCCCAAAAGAAGCTACCAGACTTGATTTTATTGGATATCCAAATGCCCAGAATGGATGGTTACACTGTTTGCAAAACACTCAAGGAAATTGAGGAAACATCAGAGATTCCGGTAATATTTGTATCTGCAATGAGTCAGGTGGGGGATGAAACCAAAGGTTTTGAAATTGGCGCTGTGGATTATATCACCAAGCCCATCAGTCCAGCAGTTGTTCTTGCCCGCGTAAAAACTCATATTCAATTAAAAGCAGCCAGACAAAATGCCATTGCGGCCAATGAGGCAAAAAGCGCATTTCTGGCATCCATGAGCCATGAAATCAGAACCCCAATGAACGCCATTTTGGGCATGACCGATTTATCACTTCAACACAATTTGGATTATGATGTTAAAGAGAATCTCCTCGTTGTGCGCGATTCTGCAAATCATCTACTGGATATCATTAATGATATTCTGGATATCTCTAAAATTGAGGCAGGCAAGGTAGAGCTTGAAATCATTGATTTTGATCTTTTTGATGCCATTGAATCCATCATACGCACCCTTTATGTACAGGTCCAAAACAATAATTTATATTTACGATTTGATAAAGAAGATAACACACCCCGATATATTAAAGGTGATCCAGTCCGATTAAAACAGGTTTTGGTAAATTTGATTGGTAATGCGATCAAGTTCACTCAGGAAGGTGGTGTGACTGTTCATGTCTCCAGTTCGAAAACAAATGATGATAAGCAAGCGTTTACTTTTTCTGTCATTGATACAGGGATAGGCATTCCTGAAGACAAGCTGGAAGCCATATTCGAAAGTTTCAGTCAGGCCGACGCCTCAACCACGCGTAAATTTGGGGGGACTGGTTTGGGATTGTCTATTTCAAAGCAACTGGTTGAATTAATGGGAGGAAGTATTCATGTTGAAAGTCAACATGGAGAAGGTACGAGATTTTATTTTCATGCTTCTTTTGCTCCAGGTGATGCCCAGGCCATTCAGAAAAAAATGTCCACTGTCAATGATCAACCGGATGGTAAAATGCCCGACAAACCAGAGTGTATTCATATTTTGGTTGTAGATGATAATCCATCAAATATCCAGGTTGCCAAAAAATTTCTTTCCACATTTGGTTATACTGCATTTGTTGCAAATAGCGCAAATGAAGCATTTGGTGCCATGAGTCAAACCCGAATGGACATCGTATTAATGGACATTGAAATGCCTGAAATGGATGGTCTTGAAGCAACCACGCGTATTCGAAAAGGTGAAGCCGGTCAAATGAATGCAAATGTTCCCATTGTCGCCATGACTGCCCATGCCCTTTCAAGTCATCAACAACAATGTATTGATGCCGGTATGAATGATTATATCACCAAGCCGATTAATTTTCATGAGCTTCAATTGATTATCAATCGAGTGATTGGAGCAAAATCAAATCAATATTCATCATCGGTTGCTCAAAAAAAATCTCAAAAAGAACAGAAAAAATTACTCAACAAAAAAGAGGCCCTATCCCGCATGTGTGGTGATCATAACCTCTACGAAATACTTTTCAATAATTTTAAATCAGAGATGTCCTCACGCATTGATAAAATTCGCAAAAATATAAAAAGTAAGGATTTTGAACAAATCAGCTATTTGTCTCACACCTTTAAGTCAGAGGCTGGCAATATTGGTGCAGATACCATTTCTGATATTTGTCAAAAAATGGAGTCAGATGCAAATAGTAAGGTATATGATCAAATGGAAGATTTACTTGAGGCCTTGTGTGTGGAAGTAGAAAAAGTTGCATCTGAATAAAAAAATGCAATTATCTCATTTAATACAAATCTCAAAAGACAAGATTTTTTTTCAAATCAATACCAGTCAGATCTTTTTGATTATAATTTCAATTGTTATTGGAATTTTAGCTTCTTATGGTGCGCTGTTTTTTAGATATTTAATCTCAATTGTCATTGATATTTACTCATCAACAAATGGTTTTATCGGGTTTGAATGGTGGCAAAGGCTTTTGTATCCAACATCAGGTGGATTAATTGTTGGTATCATTGTTTCCAAATTTGCTCCGGAAGTCAAAGGATCTGGCATACCCGAAGTTATCAAGTCCATTTCTTTACATGGCGGAATTATACGATTCAGGGTGTTAATTACAAAAGCCATTGCTGCAGCAGTTACAATTGGTTCAGGTGGTTCTGTTGGGCGTGAAGGTCCTATTGTTCATATTGGATCTGCCATTGGATCTACAATTGGACAGCTGATTGGGGTATCATCAAAGAACCTACGAACATTGGTTGCTTGCGGAGCGGCATCTGCAATTTCAGCCACTTTTAACGCACCTTTTGCGGGTGCAATGTTTGCTTTAGAAGTCATTATGGGAAAAATGACTGTAGTGAGTATGCCGCCGGTGATTATTTCGTCTGTGATTGCATCTGTGAATTCAAGACATTACCTTGATAATTTTTCGGAATTTTATATCCCTGACTGTTATATTATCTATCCAGTCGAGTTTATTTTTTTTGCCATTCTGGGCGTGCTTTCAAGTATTGTTGCCATTGTTTTTATTACTTGTTTTTTAAAAGTGAGTGTATTTTTTGATAAAATCAATATACCATTATGGATCAAACCGGCAATTGGTGGTTTGATTGTTGGAATTATTGGTTTATACGTCCCCAATATTATTGGTGTTGGGTATCATACAATAAACGATTCATTATGGAACAAACTGGATCTTAATCTCCTGATTATTGTTATATTTGCCAAGCTTTTAGCAACCACTTTTTCACTCGGTTCTGGCGCTTCAGGCGGCGTTTTTGCACCATCACTTTTTATGGGAGCAACTCTTGGAGCAGCATGGGGAAAGATGATGCTCTACTTTTTTCCTGACACAATCACAACAACAAGTACTTACGCATTGATTGGCATGGGTTCTGTTGTATCAGCTGTCACCCATGCCCCTATATCCGCCATATTAATCATTTTTGAATTGACGAATAGTTTTGATATTATCACGCCGCTGATGCTTTCATGTATCATTTCCCTCATCATCACAAATCGGATGATTAAAAAATCAATATACCTGGCCAAACTAGAAAGTGGTGGCATCAAGATAGAAAGTAATCAGGAAATTAACCTGTTACGCGATATAAAAGTAATTGAAATAATTGACAATGATCCGGTTCTGATTCATGCAAGCACCCCTTTTCCAAAAGTATTATCCATCCTTTTTTTTGGCAAAACGCCAAGCGCGGTTGTTCTTGGAGACAAAAATCAATATATTGGTATGCTATGTTTGAATGAAATCAGAAAGTCACTCCCAGATTCAGAAGATCTCTCCGATATAGTAATTGCTCATGATGTTGCCAATACAACAGTGCCTTTTGTTACTTCAAGTGATCATCTTGACTTTGTCATGCAAATTTTTGGAAAGATCGATATCGATGAAATCGCTGTCTGCGATAATGCAATCAATAAAGTTGTCATCGGTATTGTCACAAGAAAATCGATTATTTCATTGTATAATTCGCGAGTTTTTCAGGAAGATTTATCCGGTAGTTTTGTTTCTGTAATTGATTCCATAAAAGAGGGTCGGATTATTGAAGTTTTTTCCGGAATGTATATCACTGAAATAGATGTTCCTTATTCCTGGATCGGCAAAACCATTTGGGAAATCGAATTAAGAAAAAAATATGGCTTGCAGGCAATTGCAGTGAATCGAATCATCAGTTTGCATAAAACGACTGGCATTGAGCCCAAACCAGAATTAAAGATTTTGAAAAATGACAAATTGTTAGTTATTGGAAACAAAGCGTCGATATCAAAAATGTCATTTTCATTGGGTTAGGAATTCTAAAAAAATAACATACTCATTTCTATCGAATCATAATTTCATGCAAGATCGTGTAGAGACGTAGCATGCTACGTCTCTACGGCACGTAAACCTCAATACGAATATTTAAAATGGGGAACTTATTTTTAGAAAGTTCCTTAGTTTGTAGAAGCATCCAAAAAAACAAGCAATATTCCATTTTCGATCCGAATTGACGCAGTTTTATGAATAATGACATTACTCAAGCCGCGAGTTTCTCCAATATACAGGCTTTCATTGTTTAAAGGATACTGCACGCCATCCAGTGTAATGCCATCGACAGAATGTGTCAATGGCAACAAAGACAAGGTTTTTCCCATACGATTCTCTATAATTGAATGACCATTTCCTTTCATACAAAATACTTCCACTTCACCATCGAGAATTTTCACATTGACATCATTTAAAAAATCAGCAGCCAAAATCAAAGCACTGCTAAATGTCATATCCCATCGCGCGCCCAGTGCACCAAGAATGTAGATTATATGCGCACCTTTTTTAATAGCGGTTTGCAAGGCAAGCTCCAGGTCTGTTTGATCTTTATGAACTGGGTATTTTACTATCTGGATGCCTTTTGTTTTCATTGCTCCAAGCTGATCTGGATTGACTGAATCCAGGTCACCCACAATCATATGTGGCGTAATTCCAAGTTGGGTGCAAAACCGAAGACCACCATCTGCTGCAATGATCAGGTCTTCCTGTTGAATGTTTTTAATAATTTCGGGGGTTTTGACCATTTGGCCGTTTGCGAAAATAAAGCTTCTCATGTATGATTCCTTGTTCATTCTTAATTGAAATATCATTAAATATAACCAATATATTATCGTTCCACTATGGTTTTTCATGGCATGTTTATTGCCCTCTCATTCCCACGCTTTGGGTGGGAATGTATCTGGGCCATAAGAAGTACCTGAAAAATAAGTCCACACTCTTTTCTTAGCCCCGATGGTGCGGAATCTTTGTAGACTGGGGCGGTAGCCCCAGGTCTTAGCCCCGGTAGGGGCGACATAAATCTTGTTGATTGTTTGTTTATAAATATGTCGCCACTATCGGGGCTTAAGAAATTGACTGGTCAACGACTTGGGGCTAACGCCCATAGCCGTCAGGCTAAGGAATTGACATAGTGCAATATATCTTATATAGCTTATTAAGGAAATCTCGAACAATAATTTCTCTTAAGTTCTATATTGCGAAAACAAGTGAGCCATAAAAAAATATCATATTTTTTGAATATAGGCATAGCCCAAATAAGGAGGTATCATGAGTAGCCTAGTGTATGCGCGATCAAATAGTCTATGTTTTAAAGATTTGCTTGAAATTGATCAACAAACACCCAAAGCACTCGATAGACCGATGGAGGATTATCTTCACAGGCCATTGCGGATAAAACCATCTAAACGACATGATCACCAATTTAAAAAAGACATTATTGTCGATGAAACCACTTTTTGGGCTGAGTATTATGAAGACC